>ENA-OSJC01000319-OSJC01000319.1-marine-metagenome-genome-assembly--contig:-NODE-319-length-48681-cov-7.297342_pt1 | contig 48681 bp, 41 predicted proteins | sample MGYA00237885_ERZ534234 | MGnify/ENA primary metagenome ERZ534234 (study PRJEB26413, sample SAMN06343907) | marine metagenome | isolation source: coastal waters | place: Atlantic Ocean: West Antarctic... | reverse complement strand
CCAACACCTGCGCCAACACCTGCGCCAACACCTGCGCCAACACCTGCGCCAACACCTGCGCCAACACCTGCGCCAACAGAAACTTATGAGTATTCATATTACGTTCCAACCCAAGTAAACGTAAACACAAATACAAATACGACTACAACTACTAACACTATTACCGGTGTTTATTTACCTAATACAAATACGAACACTAATACGAGTACTAATACGAGTACTAGTACCCTGACTCGTTATTTGACTAATGTAAATACAAGTACGTCTACAGCAACATCCACTAATACAAGCACTAATACAAACACTACTACTAGTACAGTTACTCAGACCTTTGGTACTGATGCTAACAGCGATGGACTACTACAGGCTTCTGAAATTAATGCAGATGGTTCTGGTAGTGACTTCTTGTTCACTGATGGAACAGAATCACTAGGGCAGGTTATTGGAGAGAATGCTAACGGACTCTATGACCTAGTTATCAACCAAGATATTATCCAAACAATTGTCCAAGGTGAAGCAGGTTTGTTCTACATAAACGGAGATGGCACCAAAATTGGGGCAGACGGTGGTCCAATTTATCAAGATATTATCCAAGAGATTCCTCTAATGAGTGAAACTATTAATGCAGATGGTACTTATACGTATCTTGGTGATACTCCTCCTAACCCAAGTGTTGATGACAATGGGTCAACCGACCTTGGTGGCAACATAACAGTTATTGAAGTCCTCGCTGATGGATTTGTTATGATTCAACAGGACTTTGTGCAACAAATCGATCAAGATATTATTCAAGATGTCTTCTACGAGACTGATCTCGTTCAAGAGTTCGTCCAGGAAGTTGGAATAAATCAAACCTATACAGTTGATGTTCTTAAGACAGAAACTAGAACTAGGCTAGTTGGTGAATAATAATTAGCTTCAAAAAAAACCCACCTTTTAGGTGGGTTTTTTTTGTCTTGAAAAACCTTTACTAATAACTCTAGACCACAAAGAAGAACACTAATACTGGGCTAGCTATTAGTTGGTCGGAGATTTCATCTTAGTAAATAACTAACATGATAGAAGAATTAGTATTTAAAATAATACTCTATCTTTGCAACGGGTAACATAGGATGAATGTTTTGCTCTAAAGATTCTATCTGATCTGAAGAAGTATTTTGATAGTAAATATTAACTCCTTTCCATCCAATAGTTTCTATTTGAAAACGTTCCTCTATTCTATTCACTGAGATCTTGCGACCAAGTTTTTTTATTGTTGTCTCACGAGTATTTATTGATCGATTTAAAGTAGCATAAAAAAGATCTGGATTGTAAAGATTTACAGTCTCATACACATCGCTTGATGAGGAAAAATTATTAGATGGTTTGAGTATTTCAATATTATTCGTTAAGCCAACTGTTTTAATAATCCTTCCATTCAAAGTAAATATCTTGACATTATCCGCACCAACCCATTCATAGACGTCATCCTCTACAAAAGCAAGAATCAAAATAGCATGAGGGCCTCTTCCAAACCTAACTTTCATAAAGCTATTCTCATATTCATTGAGTAAATCTTCTGTGATCTCATATTCTGGAAAGCCAAATACAACAGAGTTTACAGATGAAAAGTTTTGCAGGTATGTAATAGGTAGATTGCCACAAGATGATAGAAATAAAAGAACAAATAAAACTCTAATCATAGAAACCGTCCCACTCATTTATAATTTGAGCCCTGTTAGCTTGATAAGTTGTACTCCATAGGTTTTGCGCATGAACCAAGAATTGAGCCCCATCACGAGTTAAAGGCCTTAAACCAAATCCAGATTGACCTCGTGAGTACTCCTGAAAGAAAACTTGAATTGGTAAATTAAAAAAGAACCCTTTATCAAAACTTCCCTCTCCAAACTCTGCCTTGCTTATATCGGTTAAAGAAAAGAAGACGCCCATATTTAATCCACTGTCGAAATCTCTTGATACATTCAACGTAAAACCTGAGTCCTCAGCAAGATATCTTCCTCCTCTGAGATGCAGCAATACTCGAGTAGTAGGTTCGCGATAATAGAAATTCATATGTCCAGTAACAGTTTCATAATCTCTGTAGCTAAAGAGTTGTCTAAATGCACGTTGCTTAACATGCCATAGCTCAGCGCCAATGCCAAAAGATTGGCCAAATGGCTTGTACAAAATCTCACCTCCATAACCAGCGAACATTGGCTCAAAAATTCCACCCGAAAGTTTTGTATAAATACTTTTAAAAGGATTGCCAAAATAATTAACTTGCAATCTTGTTATGTGAGACTTTTTACTTGCCTTTAGATAACTAACAACATCAGTTCTAACATGAGGTAAAATACTATCTGATGCTAGCTTTAGATCATCAAAGTTATTAATCAATCCAACTGATGCTACCGCCAAAATATTAAGATTCTTTTTTATGATAGTTTCACTGTGAACTGATAACGAAAAGTCTCCAAAATAAAATCCATCTGGTCCACCTATTTGACTTCTTATTGCTGGAGATATCTTATATATAACGGAAGGTAATTTTGTGACGGGTCTAAAGTCATGTTCTAAATGCTGCTTTGGATCTGGTTTATAGATTCTAACGTCTTCTAGCAGAGCATCTGTTTTTTTACCTGGCTTATAAAGATTGTATGAGGCTCTTGGAATATCAACCGCAAACAAAGACTGATTTGCATTAATGGTTACTAATGAAAATTCTTCTATAACATCAGGTGCAATTTCATTTAAAATATCCGCTAATCTACCAATCGCTTGGGTATTGTTAAGATACTTTGACTGAGCAAATGTAATTTCATATCTATTATTATCTACATTTGCTGTCTGCAGATATATATTATTATCTCTCAATATCTTAAGAGAAGATTTATATAGAAACTCAGCTTTTTCTGCATTAACAACTTTTCTATAAATCTCAGCATTATCTATTTTTGGGGGAGGATTTTTTTTTGCTATTAGTGTTGATTTTCTTCCGCCATAGTTTCCGGCCATAGAGAAGCCAAAGCTGAGAGTATTATTTCTAATGTAGCCTAGCTTCACATGAAAGTTTTTACTAATTGGGTATATAAATGAATAATTAAATTTTCCATCTTGCTCTACAGGTAAGTACCCTTCCCCGCCACCTTCGAAGCCTGCATAGTTTGTTGTATCATATTCAATCTTTAATCTAGTGCCATTAAGCTTGGGCAGAAAAATCTCAACTCCCCCAAACAGACCGGCTTCTTTTCCACCAAAGAATTTTCCAAAATTAATCTCTCCACCTTGCGTGTCACCCATTGCACTTCTTTCTCTACTTTCAAAATAAGAATCTAATTTAGCCAGGGGATTTGCGATATCTCCATTTGAAATAGTTCCAAAACCTATGCCTAATGTAAAGTCTACATTTCCTATTAATTTTGATGCAACAACATATTCCGAAGCAAATAATGCAGAGCCACCAAAATCTCTAAAGCCTACTGCAATTTGAGGAATGAAGGTTCTCTCTTTGATTAATCGAAATTTTGCATCAAAACTTTTATCTTTATAGGATTGCTTGCCACTAAATTCTGGTGAATCACTATATAGAAAATTATTAACATCAGTATATTGGTAGGAAGCCTCAAACCAATCAAATGGATGGCCCATTATTGATCCTCGAAGATAGGGATCAGCGTGCGTCCATGTAAATCCAATAGTTCCACCAGGATGCATTCTTGCACTAGGCATCTGTATTAATCCGACAGTGCCATAATTGGAATAAGTTGGTTGAGAAAAATGAGGATATATATAATCTACTATCTGCGCTCGCACATCTATTGCAATGCATGACAAAATCACGATAAAGATTGAACAGTATCTCATTTAAGAGATCAATTATCAGATATTGCGGCTATAGATGCAGCTGTCACTGACAAATTAGCTAAAACAGGGGTAATAGTTTCAACCAATGCCAGTGCGTCAAGCGGTCGCGCCTTTCTTGGAACTATTAACGTTCCACCAGGCAATATATCATCTCTTTCAAATGGCATGAAGGGCAGGACAGGTATCCTGAATCCATTTTTTCTTCTTAAAGAAACTCCATTTGGTTGGAGTACATATATCTTAGATCTATCTGCTTCTTTTCTCGTTCCACCAGCAAGCTTTATATAATAATCAAATTTTTCTCCAACTTTATGTGGAACAGTAACTGGACTTAAAACCTGTCCTACTATTGTTACTGTATTAAGAAGTGCTGGTATATGAATTACGTCACCGTCATGAAGAGCAATATTCAGCGAAGGGGTTGTTTCTATCATATTTGGATTTAGTTCCGTAACAAGCCTTCCAATAGCTTTAGCATCGTCAAGAGAGGTCATTAGTCCAATCAAACCAATTAAATCAGTGGAGTTTTGCTTTAGGTAGCCGCTAGCTACAGCTGAAGATAAGATTTCTGATAACTCTGCTTTTGATCTGCTGATGGCCTCTTGCTCAATTTTTCTTACCGACTCTCTAGTTAACACTCCAGCTAAAGGATAAGCATCAGGAGTTAAACCACCAGCTCTTTGGTATATTTGAGTTAAGGTAGAATCTTTAGATATCTGATAAGTCCCAGGATTAACAAATTCGCCTCTAAGACTTACAAATCCCGAGGGGATAGATGATTCATTAATTTGAAGATTCAGCATAGATATATTAGTTAAATCTTTTAATTCCTCATAGGGGTATACTCCAAAGCCTCTCGCCCTAATTCCAACATCAAAACTTGGGATGGTATTCAATTTGCTTACAAGAACTCCTCCAGCAAGATTAAATATTTCCAAGGCATTGAGATCCCTGGTGGTTGGATAAAGCCCAGGAAATCTTATGTTGCCGAAGACCGGTATGGAATTAATAATGAGAATTGGAAGAAGCTCTGGATTCTTTGATAAAAGCTCTGGGCAATCTGCAGCTATTGCGCTTGGGAATAGCTCTAATTTAGCTTTTATAAAATTCGAGATTGGATTTACCAATAAGCCATCAAGAGATGTTAAGCATACATTAGATGGCAATGCAGAAGACTCCCTACCTTGAATAACTGACTGCAAGTTAATATTTTTAATAGCCAAAAGTTGTCCAGGCTGATTTATAGAATTTAGTTTTGTATTTAAGTAGGTATAGACCTCGTAAGATTGAGTGTACTTTATGTCATCCTTAGAGAATACAAAGATTTGATCTCCAGAATAAAGGTTTAATGCATCAAGCTCAGACTGAGAGCTTAAATTAAAAGTCACTAATCTAAATGATTTAGAGGCAAAGTTTAATCTTTTAATAACCCCAAAACCTGTGTATGTATTTTCCAGGAGGTCTTTGTTAAGATTAATAATACTTCCAAGAGTTAAGCTTTTTTCAAGCGAATAATCGCCAGCATTTCTAATTGCTCCAGCTAACTCTATAGATTGAATTGTTTGGCCTTCAGATGTATTAATTGTAATTTGGTCGCCATTTTGCAAAATGAAATTATTATCTTTAGGGTTAATAATAATTTTTTCGCCGCTAGCCATGAGCCTTTTAACAGAAATATTACTCTTATCCGCAAATGGTGTGGTGCCTAGAGCAAAAGAAATTACGTCTGATAAATTTTGGTTATCTTTAATTTCATATATTGCAGGCCTAATCACCTCTCCTATTATGGAAACGCTGGACTCAAGTCCTCCAACTAATATTGAATCGCCATCATTGAGAACAAAGCCTGCTGAACCAATATCACCATTCATCAACAAGTCATATAAGTCGATCTTTTCAATTACATTATTTTTTCTTACTACCTGAAGAGATCTTAAAGAACTGTTATCTCTAACTCCGCCAGAAGAAATTAAGGCATTTAGGGCTGTTCCAAATGCATTTAAAGCATAGGTGCCAGGAGATCTTACGTTTCCTAGTGCAAAGACTTGTTTTGATCGAACGCTTACTAGTGAAATGAAAGCTTCTGTACCGGCATATTTATTAGCAATATCGGTCTTGATATTTTCTGATGCATCGGAATACGATAAACCAGCCAGCTGATACTTGCCAATCTCTGGAATAATAACAGAGCCATTTATATCAACCTTAATTGACGTCTCAAGGGTAAAGCCTCCAAATAATGAAATTTTTAGCTCATCTCCAATTTTAATGATGTACTCATTGTCTAATGGCAAGCTGTCATAGAAGTTAAACTCATTTGAATATCCAGAGAAAATATCCTGCCCAAAAAGTTTTAGGGCCTCAAACTGTTTTGGCATATCTTCTTTTGTTTTGTAGGATTTGTACTCGTCCACTAAAAAACATGCTCTCTGATCTTGCTCGCATAACTTGACAGCAAGCTCAATGCGTTTTTTATTAATTTCAGCAAATGTAATTTCTTGCATCTCTTGCTCATTTAAATCTGCAATCTTAGAAAAGATATTCTGCATCTCATTTTGAACAAAAGATTTATACCCATCAGCGGAACTAGGTGCGCCAGTCTGATCGCTCCCACCAGCACCAGCTGCAGTATTTGCATTAAATTGATCAAGGGCTGCTGTTAAATCACCTGCGGATTGTTGGGCCAAGGAAACTGATGGGGCAGCTAGGATGAGACTGAAAATTAATAGGGATGATTTGTAGGGGTTTAACATGTTAATTTTGTCTTAATAACGGGCATTAATTTGGTTAATTATACACTTATAGTTATCTATTTATATGAAATTTAAATTAGAAAGAATAAATGAACTAGCAAATTTTTTATACAGTTGGTAATTTTGCAACACAAAAAAAAGCTTTTGGATGGGTTTAATTTTATAATTTTCTGTTACTAAAACTTTGAGTGCCCTGATGGGGACTGCCTGGCAATGTAAAATAATCCTAAGAAAAATGGATAAAAAAGCGTGAACCTATATCTCACAAAGGTTCCTTCATTTGCCATAATTAAAGCATAAATAGATAAGCCTACTATCAGAATAAAAGTTAACAAAATAAACTCGTTATTTTTGTGCATCTTGTTCTCGTAAGAGAGTTTGAGATAGAAGTAAATCAGAAGGCAGCTTTCAATCGATTGAATTGGATAGAAAATATTACTCCAATTCCAAGGCATTGGAATTAGCAAAAGAATTGGGAGATTCAATATTGCTTCGTATATGACTTCAGCTATTGAATTTAACCTTACAGAATCAGCATCACCGTATAAAGCGAAAGATTGATATCCCGCAAATCCATCAGAAGCAACAAAATTCTCTGCCACAAAGGCTACCCTATAAAGGTTGATGATCGACAAAATAGGATCCTCAAAGATTAAGCCTCCAATTATAAATATGAAAATAAAAAAACTAAAAAAATATCTACTCCTGTGAGCTTGAAATATTAAATGCCCCAAAAGATAGAGAGAAAGTACTGCAAACATTTGTATTTTTAAAGTGATCAAGGGATACAAAAGCAATATTGGTAGTAGGACCCTGCCTCTTATTAAATTAATTATAAAAATGATTGAAATAACAATTATCAAAGTATCTCTTAGCCCTATCGATGAATATAGAACGAGACTGGGAATAAGGAAATATAGCAAAACTTCATTTTCATTTTTGAAAAATCGTTTAAACCATAAAAAAGTGATGAATAAGATGAGCTTATTTGCGAATGCTAGTGAAGTTACAGTCATAAAGTTTGGCAAAGGGATGAGTCCGAGCATCCTCGCTGAGAGTGTTACAGCACTTTCAGAATCAGTTCGCCCAAAATAACCGATATTAGTGACTGCCTCTCCAGTTGACTTCAGGGACATGACTTCCCTCGCATACATAAACTGATCTCCATACAAATATGGTGAAAAAAGAAAATAATTAAATATGAAGGGGGAGAAGAATAGAGCAAACCAAACTATCAATGAGTTAACATTTATGAAATCTAGCTTGTAAAGAATAAGTAGAAAAAATGCTAGCGCAGAAAAATTAGCTAGCTCAAATATATAAAAATAATAAGTGCCGCCATAATTAACTAGATCAAAGGACTCATTTACCATAAATCTTCTTTATTCTTCTGAACAAAGGAAAACAATATTGATAAAAATAAAAATATGATGAGGTTTGAGTAAATTATAGAAGCTATATGTGGTGACACTGGGTACTCAGATGAATGAGGAGGATCGATAATATAGATACCATATGGCATGTCACTGTCTAGGTTTGCAATTTTATAATACTCCGCATTGATTGTGCTTCCAAGGGCTGAAGATATTGATGAATTTCTTGATGTAGCCAGTTGTTTGTATGTTGAAGCAATAACTTCATTTGATTTTTGAATTAAGCTCTCTTTAGCATAATCGTCTGTCTCCTCAATAACGGCAGTCATAAGTTCAATCGTAAACTCTTTATTAGAGCTCAAAGCTGATATGGTAATTTGTTTTGTGGCTCTATTTTGTCGGGGTGTAAAATTACCTTTAATAACTGCTTGCAAATCATGCGCAGAATAGAACTCAAATAAATCATATCCCAGCAAGAATGCTGCTATTTTATCGGAAATTTTATGATTTTTTGGAATTGTATTGAAGTACTCTTCGTTTAAGTCGCCATTGCCAAATACTTTAGAGCCCCAGCCCTGCTGCCACATTCGTTGCGCCAGCGCATATGAATGCATGTTTGAACCAAATTCATCGATAGAGTTGAATTCACTTATCTGTGAGCCAATAAATAATGCTTGAGCATTAGCACCACCTGAAACACTCTGATTTTTTACTAAGTTTGCCTCCCTAAGGGCTGAAGATATTTCGAACTGAGGAATAGAAGTTTGAACAATATATAGACTAAAGACTATAGATATTCCAAGGGCATAGATAGATCTTTTGATAAAAATAAAGTCATGAAAAAAATCTTGCAGTAGATTAATTTTTTCTTTAAATTTAATTTTTTTTAGAAAACTCATAATTGAAAACTAATAATTTAATACAGTATAGTTCTACTGGGATTTGAAGCAAGATATGATTATATTTTTTGCTCTAATCTGAAAAAAAATTGTAATGTAAATATGCACATTGATATATAATTTGCGCTTCTATGATAGATTCAAAAATAAAAATAGGCGTAATAGGTTTAGGTTATGTAGGCCTCCCCTTGGCGGTAGAATTTGCTAAGCAATTTGATGTTGTTGGGTTCGATATATCTACTGATCGTATTAAAGGCCTTACCAAGAATCATGATGAAACTCTCATGATTTCAAAAAAACAACTATCTGAATTTAATGGAAAATTTTCATCAGTAGAAAAAGATCTTGTTAAATGTAATATTTACATCGTTACAGTTCCTACCCCAATAGACAGAGGTAATAAGCCTAACTTCAGCCCTCTCATTAAAGCTAGTCAGACTATTTCTAAGTTTTTGTCTAGAAAGGACATTGTTGTCTATGAATCTACAGTTTATCCAGGAGCAACCGAAGAAATTTGTGTACCTGAGCTTGAAATGTCTGGACTAAAATATAATCAAGATTTTTTTTGTGGCTATAGCCCAGAAAGGATTAATCCTGGAGATGATTCAAAGTCTCTAAGATCAATCACTAAAATAGTAAGTGGGTCAAATAAACAAACAGCTTTGTTTCTTCAGAAACTATATTCAAATATTATAGATGCTGGGATATATTTAGCTCCGAATATCAAAACGGCTGAAGCAGCAAAGGTTATCGAAAATACACAAAGAGATTTAAATATTGCTTTGGTCAATGAGCTATCAAAAATATTTTTTAAACTTGGTATAGATACTCATGAGGTGCTAGATGCCGCAGCTACAAAGTGGAATTTTGCTAAATATACTCCTGGGCTTGTAGGCGGACACTGCATTGGCGTAGATCCATATTATTTAACTCATAAAGCTCAACTAGAGGGATATAATCCTGAGATAATTCTTTCTGGAAGAAGAATTAATGATTCCATGCATGAGTTTATTTTTGAAAGAGTCCTTTCACATATTATTAAAAATAAGGTTCCATTAAAATCTTTAAAAGTTTTGATTTTAGGGATGTCATTTAAAGAAAATTGCAATGATCTTCGAAATAGCAAAGTATTTGATCTAGTCGAATTATTTAAAAAGCAATCAATAAAAATCTTTCATTCTGAGCCTTACATAAATAACTTAAAGGTTGATGGCTCTAAAAATATCAATTTTGAAGCCTTGAAAAAAAGCAATCAGAAATTTGATGTAATCATAATTGCTGCTCCTCATGAAGAATTCTATGCCTCAGAGAAAGTCATCAAATCCAAACTTAAAGATAAAAATTCATTGATCTTTGATATCAAAGGCAGAATGAAGAAAGGCAAGAATTATGAAAGACTCTAAAAAAATTCTTGTTACTGGGGGAGCTGGGTTTATTGGTTTCCATTTATCTAAGAGATTAATTAAAGAGGGTTATGAAGTCATAGGGCTTGATTCAATTAATAATTATTACGATACAAATCTTAAAAAAGCTAGATTAAAAATATTAAATGAGACCAAGGGTTCATATAATTTTGTTAAGCACGATATCTCAAGAACATCGACAATTGATCTTTTAAAAGAAATTAACCCTTCATTTATCGTCAATTTAGCAGCTAATGCCGGAGTGAGGTACTCCATACAGAATCCTCGAATATATGTTAAAAATAATATTTATGGCTTCTTGAATATCTTAGAAGCAGCAAAAGAAATAAATTTAGAAAATCTTGTTTATGCCTCTACTAGCTCAGTATATGGTGCAAATACAGACTATCCTTTTTCTGAAAAAAAAGGAGTAGACCACCCACTTCAGTTTTATGCTGTGACTAAAAGAACAAATGAGCTGATGGCTCATTCCTATGCAAGTCTTTTTAATATTAAATCGACTGGTCTAAGGTTTTTTACTGTCTATGGTCCGTGGGGTCGCCCTGATATGGCGTTATTTTTATTTACTAAGAATATCTTAAAAAACAAACCTATTAAAATATTTAATAATGGTGATCACCTCAGAGACTTTACCTATGTTGATGACATAGTTGATGGCATTCACAGAGCAATTTTTAACCTGAATTATGAAGATAAAAATTGGGATAGCAAAAAACCAGATCCATCATCATCATATGCTCCATTCAGAATATTCAATATAGGCGCCAGCGATCCTGTTCAACTCATGGATTATGTTAAAGAAATAGAAAATAATCTAGGTATCGAGGCTATTAAGGAGTTTCACCCTCTTCAACCTGGCGATGTAAAGGCGACAACAGCCGACATAACAAATATTCAGACTCAACTGGGCTATGCTCCCTCAACCAATATAAAAACTGGCGTAAAGAATTTTGTAGAGTGGTATAGAGAATATTATCAAGTCTAAGAATTTTTAAGAGCTTATAAATTGAAAAAAAATATTCTTTATCTTTCTTATGATGGCTTGATGGAGCCCCTTGGGGAGTCCCAAGTTCTAAACTACCTAAAAAAGATTTCATTGACTCATAACGTTCATCTTATTTCATTTGAAAAGATCGTTGATATGCAAAATGTTCAAAAATTTCAAAAATTTAAAGAGGTTTGCTCTACCCATCAAATAAACTGGAAGCCACTAAGATACTCTCAATTTATTCGATATGTCTCTTCCTTACAAAATATTTTTAATCTTTTTATTCAAGCATTGAGAATTTTAATTGCCAATAACATTCATGTGGTTCACATAAGAAGTTATATGCCTGGAGTTGCCGCCCTGCCATTAAAAAAAATTTTTACATTCTCGTTAGTATTCGATATGCGAGGTCTTTGGGCTGATGAAAAAGTAGATAGGCTTGGGTGGGAGGAAAATCAATTTAAATATAAATTTTTTAAATTTCTTGAAACTAAATTACTCAAAGGGTCAGAATCTATAATTACACTCACAAATGGCTTAAAAAGTTACTTGATTGAGCAAGGTTATAATGGAAAGAAAATTACCACGATAAGAACATGCGTAAATCTTGATGAATTTTATCCAATCAACCACCAGAATAAAGATGCATCTATTAATTTGGGGTACCTGGGATCTGCAGATACAGCCTATGACATTAGGCCGGTTTTAGAATTATTTAATCAGATTCTTTGCATTCAACAAAATATTAAATTAAAAATTTTTACTAAAAGTGACCCAGAAATAATCCATAAGATAGCTAATAAAATAGGCATCAAGTCTAAATTTTTAGATGTAGGTTTTTGCAACAGAGAAGACCTGAATGTTGCAATTAATGATCTAAGTTTGATTTTATTCTATTTAAAGCCAAGCTTTTCTCTACTTGCATCAATGCCTACTAAAATTGGTGAATCGCTAGGATGCAATGTTCCAATCATTTGCAATGCATTTAATAAGGATATTCAGGAATTGATGGGCGATAGTAATGCGGGTAAATTAATTGAATTCAATAACACCCAAGAAGAAGCATTAGAGACTTTAAATTTTATAGGGAATTATGCTCAAAAATCTACATGCAGAGATCTTGCAATTAATGAATTTAATCTTGAGCTAGGTGCTCAGAAAATTTCTGATATATATTACGCAATTTAGCTCATGACCAACAAAAGAATGCTTATAATCTGCCCCTACCCCGAAGGATGGGCTGCTGGCCAACGTCTTAAATATGAGCAATATATCTCTCATTGGGAAAAAAATGGCTATGAAGTAACTATCTCTTCGTTCTTTGATTTAGATACTTGGAAAGTTCTATATGTAAAAAAGAATTACATAAAAAAAACCTTAGGAACGATTAGAGGTTATTTGAAAAGAATACGGGATATTAGAAATGCTAATACATATGATGTGGTATATATTTTTTTATGGGTTTCACCTCTGGGAAAATTTTTTTTTGAAAAGGCTTTGCTAAAGAAGGCAAAAAAAGTGATTTATGATTTTGATGATTCAATTTTTTTAGATTCTAGAAATTGGCTACAGAATATACTGAAAAGTCCTAAGAAATTTAACTACCTAATTGAAAATGCTCATCAGGTCATTCTTAGCTCCCCCTTTAACTTAGAGAGATGTAAAGAAATTAACCTAAATAATTCCGTTTCCTACATCCCATGCAGCCTGGACACCTTAAGATTTAAACCAATTGAAAATAATACTGCATCAAATAAGAAAATTGTTCTTGGATGGACTGGAACTTTTAGCTCAATACCCTACCTGAACTCAATAAGGCATATATTAATTAAGCTAAAAGAAGAAAGAGATTTTAAGCTGTTGTTAATTACGAACTTTGAATATGAATTTCCTGAAATGGATCTTGAGATCATTGAATGGAAAAAAGAAAGTGAGATATCAGATCTTAATAAAATAGATATAGGTTTATACCCCATTCATATGGATGAATGGTCTCTTGGAAAAGGCGGCTTAAAAATGATGCAATACATGGCTATTGGGGTTCCAGGAGTAGCGACAAATTATGGAACTGCCCAATACATAATAGATCATGGCTCAAATGGATATTTAGTTTCCAAGGACCAGGAGTGGGTAGATGTTTTAAAACTTCTAATAGATAATGAAAATTTAAGAAATGAAGTTGGCGCTCAAGCTTTATATGATCTTAAAAAAAATTACTCGTATAATGCTGTTAAAGATTTGTACTTAAATATATTAAATTCGGTTTAAATCATCATGATAATCAAAGATAAATGCAGCACTTGTCAATCTCCTATTGAGGAAGTTGTAAATATTGGTGATAGCCCTCCTGCAAATAATTTTATTAACAGTTTGGATGAAAAAGCAAAATCATATCCACTAATAGTAGATTACTGTAAAAATTGTCATGGAATACAACTAAGGCATTGTCTTGAGATGGATGAATTATTTGCTAATTATTCATATATGACACCGGATGCCAAATCCCTGAATGATCAATATAAAAAAATTATCAGCCATCTAAAGGAATCAAAAATTCTTAATTCAGAGATGCAATGTCTAGAGATTGGCAGTAATACAGGTAGATTTCTTAAGGAGCTTCAGCCTGATGTAAAGGCAGTTTTAGGTGTTGAGCCGGCAGAAAATATTGTTGACATAGCCAAGGGTAACGGAGTAAATACTATATGTAAGTTTTTTAGTGAGGCGGTAGGAGAGGAAATATATGAGGAGTATGGAAATTTTGAAATAGTTTTTGCCAGACATATGTTTGCGCATAATCCAAATCCCCAAGAACTTATCAAAGGTGCGAATAATGTAATGCGCAACAAGGGATACTTTTTGATAGAGAATGCATATGCGGTGGATACTTTTCTTCACGGTGAAATTGACCAAATTTATCATGAGCATATGTTTTATTTTTCACTCCAAAGCATCAAAAACCTTATGGATCTCCATGGATTCTATTTAATAGACTTTTTGACAACTGATGTTCATGGGGGATCGCTTGTGTATATTTTTTCAAATGATCCCACTGAATCGCCCGCAAAAAAAGTAATTGAATCTTTGGCATATGAACAATCGCTATTCCAAGAGAAAAAAATCTTTCAAATCTTTAATAAGAAAATTGCATTATTAAGAAAAAACATTGAATCCGAGCTTGCGCAAACAACTGCAAAAGGCAAAAAAATTATTGCTTATGGCGCTCCTGCGAAAGCATTCACTATGTTTACATATTTAAAATTGAACTCTGATCATATTTCTTTCTGCTTTGACACGACAGAGACAAAAATTGGAAAGATCTTTCCTGTATTCAATATACCCATTCTATGCGAGACTGAGTTAGCAAACCAAGAGTATGATACTGTTTTAGTTTGCGCATGGAATTACCAAGAAGAGATATTGCTAAAATCAAAAAGACTATTTAAAAAAGGAACAAAATTAATCTTTCCATTGCCTGAGTTCAAGGTGGTCATTGTATAAAAATGGGCCAAAAAAAAATACATGCTCTTTCAGGGATTGAAATCCATACAAGGCCATTATTTACTTCTGAATTAGGGTTATTTTCAGAGATATATAGAAAAAATAATTTCTCTGAAGGGTTTGCGCAAGATTCCTTTTCTATATCTGATAAAAAAAATACTTTACGTGGCATGCATTTTCAAAATCAGCCTTTTGGTCAAGCGAAACTAGTTACCGTGCTCAGTGGTTCAATAGTAGATTTTGTTGTTGATATTAGAAAAAATTCTCCAACCTTTAAAGAATATGCATCTATAGAACTCTCAAAAGATAACGGAAAGATGATTTATATACCTGAAGGGTTTGCTCACGGCTTCCAAACTCTTGAAGAAAATACATGTGTATTTTACAAATTAAGTAGCTACTATTCCCCAGAACACGAAATTACGCTCAAGTGGGATGATCCAACAATTGGAATTGAATGGGGAGAGCAAAATACTGTGCAAATGTCGGAAAAAGATAAGGTTGGAGCATTATTTACAACTATTGAGAAAAATTTAAGCTTTTAACATGCAAAACAAAGAGAGAATTTTAGTAACAGGCGGCGGCGGCTTTATTGGATCTCATTTTATCAATGAAATTTTATCTGCAAATCCAGATAAAGAAATATTAAACCTTGATTGCATTTCATATGCTACATCGGATAAAACGCTCGACTTATTCAACGATTTTAAAAACTATCAGTTTCAAAAAATAGATATAAATAATTTTGAAGATGTATTGCTTGCGTTCAAAAACTTTAAGCCAGATATAGTGGTGCACTTTGCAGCAGAATCGCACGTTGATAATTCCCTTGCCGGTCCAAAGATTTTTCTAGAAACAAACATCATGGGTACATTTAATCTATTGCAAGCCTCTCTAGAAATAAAAAAAATATTGCCTTCGTTTATATTTCATCATGTTTCTACTGATGAAGTATATGGTGACCTTAATTTTCATGATGCAAGATTCACAGAGTCTTCAAGCTATAACCCAAGCTCTCCTTATTCTGCTTCTAAGGCTTCCTCAGATCTTCTGGTTAAATCGTGGGCAAGAACATACGATCTCAACTATATTATTACAAACTGTAGTAATAACTTTGGTGCTAGGCAACATACAGAAAAGCTAATTCCAACAGTCATCAGGAAGATTCTTAGCAATCAAAAAATTCCCATATATGGAAATGGACTAAATATTCGAGATTGGATTTTTGCTCAAGATCATGCTCGGGCTATTATTTCCATTCACGAACATGAGCTAATCAATGAGAGGATTAATATCGGAGGAGATCATGAGATATCTAATTTATCACTTGTGAAATACATACTAAAGATGATGGATTGCAATGAAGATCTAATAGAATTTGTTAATGATCGTCTTGGACATGATCTTAGATATGCGATTGATAATGCAAAAATATATTCATTAACAAATTGGAAGCCCACACAACATTTTGATAAAAATATTCAAGAAACGATCGAGTGGTATCAAAATAATCCTAATTGGTGGGAGTCTTGATACTAGTAATAGGAAAGCACGGTCAATTAGCCAAATGTTTTCGAAAGCTAGAGCCAGATGCTTGCTTCCTGTCCTCGCAACAAATTAACTTTTGTGAAACTAAAAAAATACAAGACATCTTATCTCCTTATAAACCAGCTGTAATATGTAATTTTTCTGCTTTCAATAACGTGGATGATGCTGAAAATAATAATAATAATAATCTTATAAATTCTGAGGCTATGCTTGAGCTTGGAAAATTTTCAATGACTAGGAAAATTCCCATCATTCACATCTCTACAGATTATGTATTCGATGGAATCAAGGGTAATTACTTGGAAGATGATCAAACGAATCCTATAAATGAATATGGCTTGGCAAAATTAAATGGGGAGCGAAATTTATTAGAGTCATCTTATTCATGTTTAATTATTAGAACAGCATGGCTATACAGCAGATTTAAAAATAATTTTCTTGAAAAGATAATTTTAAATATTATTGATAAGAAAGAATTAAGTGGAGCTGATGACTGCATTGGCTCGCCAACCTCTGCTAGCTCTTTGGCGAGGGCAATAAATAAAATTATTCCAAAATATTTAAACGATCTTTCTTTGGGAGGAATATATCATTTTGCCAATCAAGGTTCTGCTTCAAGATATGAGTTGATTCAAGAAATTCATAATTTATTTATTAAGAACTCATCTAAGAAATATATGCCTTTAGAAATTACAAAAGTTAAAAACTCACTCTTCAACCTTCCGGCAAAGAGACCTCATGATACTTCGTTAAATTCTGATAAGATTTTAACTACTTTTGATATCAAGCCCTCGAACTGGAAGGAAGAGCTCAATAAAGAAATAATTAATAGGTAGTATATGAAAGGAATAATATTAGCTGGCGGATCAGGCACTCGACTGCAGCCCATCACCTCAATAATCTCTAAGCAACTTTTACCAATATTTGATAAGCCAATGATTTTTTATCCTCTTGTTACCTTGATGGAATTAGGCATCAGGGATATTACAATTATAGTGACTCCATATGATTTAGAGAGATTTAAATTATTGCTTGGTAATGGGGATAAGTATGGAATTAAAATTGAATATCTTATTCAAGACAAGCCTAACGGACTCGCGGAGGCTTTTATCATAACAAAGCAAAAAATTGCAGGCAGTAAAACAACCTTAATTCTTGGCGATAATATTTTTCATAGTAATAGCATTAATGAAAATGTAATTCAAGAATTTAGTTCTGGGGTAAAAATCTTCAGTTACATTGTGAAAGATCCTGAAAGGTATGGTGTTATAAAATTTGATGAGCATAACAAAGTTGAGCAAATTGTAGAAAAGCCAAAAATTGCTCCATCAAATTCAGCGGTAACAGGCCTTTATTGCTACGATGAAGATGTTGTCGAGCTTGCTGAATCGCTCTTGCCATCATCCAGAGGAGAGCTTGAGATTACCGATTTAAATAACATCTATATTAGAAATAAAAAAATTGATGTTGTCACCCTTGATAAATCGTCTATCTGGCTTGATAGCGGAACCTTCTCGTCTCTTCAGGAATCATCGAATATTATTTCATCTTTACAAAAAAGAAACGGTGAGCTTATCGGATCACCAGAAAGCACTGCATTAAAAAAAGGATGGATTTCAAAAGACCAGCTCTCTCAACAAGTGTCATTAAACAGAAATAGTGCTTACTTTCAAAACTTAGCAAATCTTTTGGACGCAACATAGAGGTATAAGACATCTTAAGGATGATTCTGGGGATGGCTGAATGCAGCAAGCTTAAAATCTCTTTTTATCTGCTGAATAAGGTAGCTTTAGTCTGATTTCATTTCTTGCATCAGGGATAAATATTTTTTTCCTATCAAAGAGATATCAAAGTCTTTATATCTTTTAAGAAGAATATCTGGACTAAGCTTATTCAGATAAGCCTCATAAATAGATTCAGCCAATCTCTCAGAGTTATCTACTGGACAGAGATACCCATGCTCAGAATTGCCAAGAATTTCTCTTGGCCCGCTTTCGCAATCAGTTGCAACAATAGTCTTGCCATACCCCAAGGCCTCCACAAGAACCATTCCAAACCCCTCATAATCAGAAGATAATACAAATAAATCAGCATTACTATACAAGCTTACTGTGTCTTCAACCCCCCCCAGCAAAATAATATGATCCTCCAGACGATACTCTTTGATCAATGCTCTTAAGCTCTCTTTCTCAGGACCATCTCCTGCAATTAGTGAGATAAAATTTTGATTATATTTATCTCTTAAAATCTTCAAGGCCTTAAAAAGGTTTGGGTAATTTTTATTTTTTCTTAGGTTACCAACAGATAAAATTTTAATTCCAGTAAAATCTTTCCAATTTAATGAATGTTGATCGCACTCATCATGCTCACTAAGTTCTGAATGAATATCCACAGGATTAAGGATAACTTTCAACTTAGATTTCTTCACTCCCAGTTTCTGAAGATCATTTTTAACTCCATTAGATACACAAATTATTTGAGAGGAAAAATTGTATAAGAGCCTGATAGATAATTTTACAATACGCTGAAAAGCAACACTTTGATGATTATATTCATTTGAAATAATAGAGTGTTCTATAAACAAAACATTAGATTTTTTAAATGATAACAAAGATGCCGCAAGTCCTAAAATTGTAATAGGCCACATATTTCCAATAACAAAATCATATTTATTCTTTTTCAATAAACTTCGTAACGGGAAGAGACTTGATAAAACTTTATTTTGATTAAGTGGAATGACTTTAACCTTTGGATTAAGTGCTTGCTGATTATTAAGTCTATTCAAAACAATGATACTCACATCACAATCTTGATGGGCCAGATAGTCTGAAAGTATCGCAATAACTCTCTCGGCTCCTCCTAATTCCAAGTTATTTAATAGAAAGCATATCTTCATTCATAAAGTATAATGTCTATATGTGTGGAATACTCGGTTCAATTGGCCAATTTAATAATATTAACAAGGATAGCTTCCATCAAGCTTTGCTAAAATCAAATTTTCGAGGCCCAGATTATTCTAATTCCCATAATTTCATTTCTAGTAATAATCAAATATTTCTTGGTCATAATAGATTATCAATCATTGATCTAAACCCTACTGGAAATCAGCCCAAAGAATCACACTCTAAAAATAATATGATTATTTTTAATGGAGAAATTTACAATCATATAGAGCTAAGAAAAAAATTTCCCAATGATTTTACCTGGGCCAGCAACTCAGATACTGAGACCTTGATCGAGCTGATCGAAAAATTTGGAATAGCAGCAACACTCTCTCTGATAAGGGGAATGTTTGCCTTTGCAGTATATGATTTTAAAAAAGATATTATCACTTTGGCTAGAGATATTTCAGGTGAAAAACCACTGTATCTTTACTTTCATGAGAATGGCTTTATTTTTTCGTCCGATCTAAACTCTCCTAGTCATCTAGGAATGCCGTCAAAGGAAATAAATCAAACTGCGATTAATCAATTGCTTAAATTTAATTACATTCCCTCTCCTCTTTGTATTTATAAAAGCACCTTCAAGCTTCCAGCGGCTTCATATATCTCTGTTGATTTAAAGAAATTTCAGCACAAGTCTGCTAATTCATTTAATGATTTAATACGCTCTACTGGGATAGAATTTCAAAAATTTTGGTCCCTGCCTGAGCAAAGAGACCAATTTAATGGCTCAATCTCTGCATCAGAACTCACAAAAAAGACTGAGCAACTTCTTGAAGAATCAATTCAAATGCAGCAGCTATCTGATGTACCAATTGGAGCCTTTTTATCTGGTGGAATTGATTCCTCTCTGGTTGTTGCCTTAATGCAAAAGAATTCAGACTCTAAAATTAAAACATTCAATATAGGATTTGACTTTGATGGATATGATGAGTCGCCCTATGCAGAAAAAATTGCAAAACACCTTGGCACAGATCATAGCTCTACAAAATGCTCGAAAGCAGAGGCGGTGAAAATTATCCAATCACTTCCCAGCGCATTTGCAGAGCCATTTGCAGACTCATCACAGATTCCAACGATGCTTGTATCAAAGATAGCAAAAGAACAAGTCTCGGTAGTTTTAAGCGGAGATGGTGGAGATGAATTGTTTGGAGGCTACAATCGATATCTTCTATCAAGTAGTTATTGGAAGATATTACGACTGATCCCAGCCTCTATTAGAAAAAAAATATTTTATATTTTATCGAAATATTCAATTCAACAGTCTACATATGTACTTAAATATCTTTTTCCAACAATGCTCTCTGGCGACTACTCAGAGAGAATAGAAAAGCTTTTTAACAAATTATCAAAAATTGATAATGATTACTCATTTTATGCCTCCCTAACAGGATCTTGGAATGAAGTAGAGCTAGGGGACGAAAATTTAGATTATGAGTCAACATTTAATAACCTATCCTTCAAGACGTTGGAAGAAAAGATGATGGCAATGGACTTTCAAACATACCTACCAGATGATATTTTGTGCAAAGTTGATAGATCCTCTATGTTCTACTCTCTGGAAACAAGAACACCATTTCTTAATCAAGATCTAGTTGAGCATGCTTATAAACTGCCATTAGAATTAAAAATTACAAATGGTAAAACCAAAAATATTCTACGAGAAATACTAAGTAAGCATGTTCCAAGCCATCTCTTTGAGAGACCAAAAATGGGATTTGGAATACCTGTGCATGACTGGATTAGAACAGATCTAAAGGATTGGGCTGCGCAAATGCTATTTGAATGCCCTGCAACTGATCCTTTTATTCCAACTAACCTAGTAAGAAAAAAATGGGAGGATCATCAATCGCAAAAAAATAACAACTTTCATGAGCTTTGGTCAGTCATTCAGCTAAACCAGTGGATGCATAATCAAAGTTAATTAGACTGAATGAGATTAATATATTGATTGGCAATATATGAAGCAGAGAAATTTTCTTCAACGAACTGTCTTGAGTTCTTCGAAAAATTTTCATAATTATTTAAAGCTACTAATTTCCCTAGGCATAATTCCATCTCTTCAATACTTCCCTTTTTAAATAGAAACCCATTAAAGCCATCTACAACACAATCTCTGCATCCCGGAACATCAGACATCAGTAATGGCTGGCCTGTAGCAGCAGCCTCTAGGGCAGCCTTAGGAAATCCTTCTCTATAAGAGGGTAATAAAAATATATCAGTTGCTCTGTATATCTCACCCATTTCTTCGAATTGAGTATGCCCATGATAAATAATATTTGGCTCATTTAGACATTGTGTGAAATCATCAGAATGAATTGCATTAGGATTTTCTAAATCTAACTTGCCAGCTATATGAAATTCAAAATTACTATCTTTCAGCGTTGAGGCTAACGCAATGAATTCTTTTATGCCTTTATCTATCAATAATCTACCAACAAATAAAACTTTTATTGGAATCTCAGTATTAATAATTTCCCTTTGCTGGAACTGGAATTTTTCAAGATCTACCCCCATGCCGGGAATAATAGTTGACTGTTTTTTTAATAAAACTCGATGTTTCAGAAAAAGCTTTAGATCATCATTATTTTGAAAAACAAATGATGATTTTGATTGCTTAGCGAAGATTGCATAAAACAGTAATATCATTAATTTTATCAATCTAGCTTTTAAGCTGGGGTCTATAAAAGCATAGCCCAACCCGCTGATAGAAAAGATTGTTGGAACTTTAAATTGAAAGAATGATGCAAGGCCACCTAAAACATTAGATTTATGAGATGCAAAATAATAAAAATCATATGAGCAATTCAATAACAGCCTTCTTAGTCTCAAGGTTTTTAATATTAAATTAAATGGATTGATAGATCCCCTGTCTATTGCAAAATCTATGAATGAGATGCCGGGTTCGGCGAAGAATTTACCGCCCATATCTGTGATGACAGTAACTTCATAATTTTTTTTGACGAATGCTGTTGCTAGGCTATGCCTATGACTCATAAAAAATTCAAAGCTATTAACGATTATCAAAATTTTCATTTGTAGTGCTGATGACTGTGTAATTTTTTAAGATATTGATCATAAATATCTGAATTATTAAAAGCTTCTTCAATGATATCTTTATTTTGGAAGCTAAGAGCCTTCTTCTCAAAGGGATAAAAATTCCTTGCTGTTGGCTGGGGAACCTCATCATTCATAAGGGAGATTGGAATAATATTTGATTCAAGCGCGTCAACTAAAGCAGTGCTAACCCAGCCTACAACAAAAATAGGAGCAACATTACGTAACGCTTCTTCAAAGCTTAAACCTACTATTTCTTTTACTGGAAAACTTGCATCCAGGTCAGCAAGAAAATTTAACTCAGATAAATCGGATGGGTGCCTTTTAATTGCTATATCGATACCCAATGAATGAAAAAAATTTATTATCTCTTGAAGTTGCCTAAGCTCCGTTGAATAGAACTGTCTCATAAAAATGAGAGCTGTTGTCCCTCTTTTAGGGACTGAAACGGGCTTCATTTTTTTTAACTTTCCCTGAAATTTAATTTTATCTTTGAGGTAATCCGACTCAATCGAGGATCTAAAAAAAATTTGCTCGAAGTTTGGGTAAAAAAATGGATTGCTTTTTCCCATCAGACCATGAGGGAAATATATTGAATGGAGATCCAAATCAGCCACCACATGAGAAACAATGTTCATATCATTAAATAAAAAACAAGTATCTACAGATAAATGATTATTTTTATTAGTAAGCAGGGCCTGAAAAAATGAAGCATTAACTAGATTGGAAAGCAGGCTATGAAATAAAAGTTTCCATATGTCCTTTTTAATGAGCGAAGACATAGACAGAAGTTTGATGCAGTTTCTAAGATAGAGCCTTGATAGATCCCAAAGTGATAAATAAAAGAAAGATTTTAAATTTTTATAGTCATAAGGAAGCAATATAGAGGTGTTATCCATTTTTAGTTTGGGAATTTGCTCTTGAAGCAACTCGATTGATTTGTACTTTGGTGAAACAATTAGATATTTTATTGAATCTAATGAAGTATTTTTTCTGTATATCATAGAAAATTTTAAATACTTACACAGGATATGAAAGCAGCCAACTATGCTAATAAAGACTATAAATAGCTTAATAAATGGCTGAGTTTTAACCTTTTTTAGAAATAGAGATGACGAATCAGGAAGATGGCTAATGGCGGTGGTGTTAAACAGCCAAAATATCTCTTTTTTAGATGCTAGCATCTATCTAGAGGCTTTCGAGTAAAACAAATAATCATAATATAAATGTGTTAGTAACGCTGGATTAAATATAGCTACCGAATAAGCTGTGCAAATAAGAATTCTATTCATAAATTTAAACTTGGTCTTATAATTTACAATATTTAGGTATGCAGAATATGAGAGAATTTCTAATTTACTGATAGATGGTTCAATTAATAACTTAGATTTTTTTTTATGATGTGAATTACTTACTCTTGCAAGATTAGAAAATTTTATTTGTAGCATGTTCTTTTTGTAGTTTGGAGCCTGATCATAAACTCGATAACTTAAACAAACATCAGGAAGGTTGGCAAAACAAAGTTCTTTGCTTAGCGCTCTCAAAAGAAAATCATAATCCTGCGCGTATTTAAAGACTTTTCTATAGCATCCCAATTCAATATAAATATCTTTTTTCAGCATAAACGTTGAATGCATAATGCAACTCTGAAGCGGTAATAAGTCAGTAATTTTTTTGTTTGAAAGAGGTACTATTTTTTTAAATAATAAACAATCATTCTCATCAATAATGTTTATGTGGCTACCTATAATATCAATATCCGGATTATCTATTAAAAATTTAAGCTGTAGTTTTAAGCGATCTTGATGCGATATGTCATCCGCATCCATTCGTGCTATATATTCATTTTGTGCAATAGAGATAGCGTGATTAAGAGAACCTGCCAAACCTTGATTTTCCATATGAAATACCTTCAACCTTTTATCAGAATAATTCTCTAAGATTTCAAATGTGCCGTCATTAGAACCATCATTAATTACAATGAATTCAAAATTTGTATGAGATTGAGAGAGTATGCTATCTAAGGCCCTGCTGAGATACTTTTCACCATTAAACACTGACATAACTACTGAAATATTTTTCATAATCAAAATTTTTTTATTGAAGTAAAGTTAAGCCTTAACCAAATAAGTGTTGCTTGCATTATAAAGGATGAATGCATTTAAAAATAATAAAGCATATATTACAATAAACTATACATATATAATCCACCTCCCAGAATAAATTTTTTTATGTTCATAAATAACAAACTCCATAATTAAGGATAGAGAATGCAAAATATAATCTGGTGTACCAGTTGTCTAAATATGTCTACTCGTCCTAGAATAACCTTCAACTCAAAAGGTCAATGCAATGCTTGCCAATGGGTGGAAGAAAAGAAATCCATAGACTGGGCACCGCGACAAAGAGAACTGCAATCATTGCTTAACAAGTACAGATCTTCCAATGAAGATGGTTATGATTGTTTGGTCCCCGTCAGTGGTGGTAAGGACGGATCATATGTTGCCTATACACTAAAACATAAATATGGGATGAACCCTCTTACCGTTACTGTGCGCCCTGCCCTTAGTCTTGCATTGGGAGATGAGAACTTAACAAATTTTATTAATTCAGGCTATAACCACATACATATCTCGCCAAACTCTAATGTTATGCAAAAACTCAATAAACTTGGTTTTGTTGAAGTGGGATTTCCTTATTATGGATGGTTGATTGCATTAGACACAGCTGTAATTCAAACTGCTATGAATTTTAAGGTACCCCTTATTTTCTGGGGAGAAGATGGGGAAGTCGAATACGGCGGATCTACCGAAAGTAAAAGTAATCCAATTTTTGATATTGAATATATGAAGAGAATTTATCTTTCAGAAGGCTATGACAGTATTTTTCAAACTGCTCTTGCTGATCCAGAGATTGATAATGGTGACTTGGCTTTTTGGAGATTCCCAAGCGACGAGCAAGCTAAGAATCATGATTTAGCATTTACGCACTGGGGACGTTTCGAAGACTGGGACTCCTATCGTAACTATGTTGTAGCTAAAGAACACTGTGGCCTCAAGGAAAAAGATGAGGGAACAGCCGGGACCTTCACTAATTTCGCTCAAAATGATCAAGCTCTATATTCACTTCATGCTTATATGATGTATTTAAAGTTTGGTTTCGGTCGTGCAACTCAGGATGCCGGTATAGAAATCCGTCGTGGCGCAATGACAAGAAATCAGGCTCTCAATCTCGTAAAAGCATACGATAGCCAATATCCATATGAATTTATTGATATGTATCTAGATTATTACAAAATGACACAAGCTGAATTTGATGCAGTCTTGGATAATTTTGCGAATAAGCAGCTATTTACAAAAGTTGATGGAATCTGGGAAGCAAAATTTACACCAGGTGAAGATTTGTCTACATGAAAATTGTTATTGTTGATTATGGCATGGGAAATCTTAAATCTGTATTAAGTGTATTTGAGTACTTGGGCTATCAAGATATTGCTATCTCCAGTAGTCCTGCTGTCCTTAACCAGGCTGATAAACTAATTTTACCGGGAGTAGGTAGCTTCGCTATGGCGATGTCGAACCTAAACGAATTTAAGTTAAGTTCTCTCATCCGAGATCTTGTAACTATTGATCAGATGCCTCTTCTAGGAATATGTTTAGGCATGCAGTTGATGGGCAAATCTAGTACCGAAGGTGGCCTTACTGAGGGTCTAGGGTTAGTAGATGGCATTGTGAATAATTTCACATCAGGTGACCTTAAAATACCCCACGTTGGCTATAATCAGGTTGAGATATCCGAATCTAGCAGGCTTTTTAAAGATATACCTGATCTTCAGGATTACTATTTCACTCATAGCTATAGGATGAAATCTCAAAAAAATATTGGACAAAGTACTTGTAACTATATTGAGGAATTTATTTGCGCCTTTGAGCTTGATAATATCGCCGGAGTGCAATTTCATCCGGAATTGAGTCAGGTTAATGGAATCAAACTTTTACGCAATTTCTTAGAATTATTCTAATGTTACGAAATCGAGTTATCTTTTCTCTCATCTACTCCTCGGGTAGTTTCAATCAAAGTAGAAATTTCCGGCTACAGAGAGTTGGTGATATTAACTGGTTGCAAACTAATTATAAATTTCAGAATATTTCTTTTTCTTTGGACGAACTGATAGTTCTCAACGCCAGTAGAAATAAAAAAAATATAGAAGAATTCGGAGCTGTAGTAACTAGGTTAGTTCGCAATGTTTTCATTCCAATTGCGGCAGGAGGCGGGATAAGGAATATGCAGGATGTGGAGATATTATTTAATAGTGGGGCTGATAAGGTCGTATTGAACTCATGCCTCCATGATAATCCTTCTCTCGTCAAAGAAATTGTTCAAAGATATGGATCTCAGAGTGTCATCGCATCGATTGATTATAAATTATTAGATGGCCATGCGAGAGTTTATATCCATGACGGCTCATTTGAAATAAATGAGAGTATGTCGAATTACTTAAGTCATATTGGGGAATTGGGAGTAGGTGAAATTCTTTTAAATTCAATTGATAAAGATGGCACGGGATTTGGTTATGACCTAGCTTCGATAAAAAAATATTCTAACGAAATAAATGTACCTCTTATAATCATGGGAGGAGCAGGAAATGAAAATCACTTGAATGAGGGCTTATTAATAGAGGGTGTTTCTGCAGTAGCCACAGCTAATTTATTTAATTTTATTGGGGATGGCTTGCCGGAGGCACGAGCATTCATGCTTAAAGAGGGGGCAAATTTAGCAAAGTGGGTTTGAGTTATTTGTGATGCCCGAATTTAATGAGGGCCTCCCAATGAAGTCCATCTTATCAACCTATCAATTGCAAACATTCCATCCCAGGGGGAATCAAAATGAGTCATGAAACCTATTTCAGGACATCGAACTATTCCTTTATTTGCAGCTTCTTTAGCAAAATCTAATTTCTTTTTTCCCTCTAAGGCTAATCCAATTGTTTGAACATCTTCGTTTAAACTTTCAATCATCTCAAAGACATTCTTTATTTCCTTTATAGTTACCACCCTTTGGTAGGTTGGGTCATCTAAAATGCTTGATCGCTCAAAAAGCACCGTCCATTTGTACTCAGGATGAGATTGAGCCTCACCAATGAATTGATATTCAGCTATCTTTGATTTAATTTTATTTTTTTGACCAACATCTGGTTTATCGCATGGCAACCGAATAAGAGCTTTTTCCATGGCAATCGCAAGCTTTTCAGAAAACTCTTTTGGAGAAATGAGTCCACCAGATTCAATAAAAATTGCATGTGGAGAGGCACAAGCATATTGATCAAAAACACTGCAATCAGTTGCTGCGCGTCGAAGAATTTTTCTTATTTTTCTCTCATCAGATAATGCCTCTTTCCCAATTACCATTGTTGAAAGCTTTGGGCCAAATATTATATCTTGGCAATTATATTTCTTTGGCAATGTTGTTATCGAGGTTACAGCTTCTTTGCCACCCCATGCAATCCTAACATCTGCGATACTCGAGAATGCTGAAGCAATTTCAGCATTCTCTCTATCAAAATATAATACGGCAATTGTTTTCAATAAATCATCCCCTGAAATGCTACTCCCTCCATTGGATGTATAGGTCAAACCTTTAAATGACTCAAGAAGGGCAGGCAAAGCCTGAGATTCATTTGCTGATACTTTTAGAATGTTAATATTTTTACATAATATACTTTGAATCAATAGAAACATTCCTAGTAATGGAACATTACCTGACAACCAGTGCGCAACAATACCCCTAGGAGAGGCCATCATTGAAGATTTTTGTGAATTACCCTTTGGCATGAAATTATCAATCATGCCTCTCTTCCCTCTTAGGCCTTCATCTAAAAGTGCAGATAGCTTTACAGGCGAGCACCAGTCAATCAAAAAATTTAATCCATGATTTCTATAAGTTTCTAGTGATTTTTCAGTCATCCATTTTTGTCTTGCCAGATCGATCAAACCAAGTAGTAATTCAGTCGGCTGTTCAGATAACCATTTCTTAGATTTTTCTAATTCAGTTACTATGAGTTTAAAATTTTCTAATGACGAAGTATTGCTCTCTAATGGAGCTAATGGAGCTAATGGAGAATGATAAACTTTATAAGAATTATTAATATATTCCACATTATTTAGTTCATTCCGATCTGCAATTTTCTCTGACATTACATCGCCACACCCTCGAACTTCGGCTTTATGAGCCCTCCCGACAATCTTAAATCTTTTTGTATTTAGCCCACATTGGCATTTGCCTGAATCCATAAAACCCAAGTCATCTGTTAGCACAACATTTCCTGGGTATGAGTGCGGAATTGGACTAAAGAACTGCAAAAGACCAATTTCATGATCTTTCATTAATGAGTGATTTGATTCATCTCGTACCAATACTTCAGAATAGGAGGGCACATGCTTCCAGCCGGCTTCACAATCTGGATAGTTAATTCCCATTTGCTCCGTAAATCCGTAAATATCAGTTATATCTTTTTCTGTAATTTTAAATAATTGAGCAATTTGCTTATTAAATATAGATTTATCTACTTTTTGATCTTCTAATTTTTTCCATCCACCAATATGAATGATTTTACTCCCCGCGGGTAGTGCTAATTCTAGATTATCATCCAGTAACGATTTGATAACATCATGGTATAGAACAAAAGTGAATCCAAAAATAACTAATGGCTCATCTCGATTGGCAGAAGCAATAAAATTCAAGAAGTCTTCTTTCTTAAAAATAAGGCCATTTTTTTTATCACAATAGTCTATAAAGTAGCTAGACGACGATGAAAAGTTAAGGTATCCCTTTATAGCTGCAATTCTCGCCCCTAAATTGGTAGCTTTTGGGCTCGAGGGATTGATATCCATAATACAAAATTTCTGTCGCTTAACTCCTAAAACCTCTTGCATCACTTTTGCCATAGCAATTTTTTGTCTTTTGGCTGTTAGCTTATCTACTAGGATAGTGCTTGGTTTTCCAGAGGTAGCTGAGGAGTTCAACGAGAAAGAAATTTCTTGCTGATCTACAGAATTTAGTACTCCACCTAATGCTTTGAATACATGAACAGGTATAGCAGGTATTTCATTTATATGTCCTGAAAAAGAACAAGGATTGAAATCATTTTTTTCACAAAACTGCCTATAAAGCTTATTATTATTATAATGATGGATCAATTCATCTATTAAATTCTCTTTAAATAAAGAATCTTTTTCGTCTTTATCTAAATCATAAGGCTTGCAGTCTAGGATAAATTTTTTAGTAACACTCATAAAGATTATTTAAGATTTTAATGACATCTTGATCAGTAAATTGTAATGGATTTGTTCTAGCAGCAGGATCTAATTGAGCTAATTTTGCTATTTCTGGATAGTGTGATTTCTGAATGGAGGGAAATTCTTGACGGTTTGGTGATAGAGTTTGAAAAATTTTTACTAGCTTATCTAGGCTGCCAATTCCAGAGCGATGACATAACTTTAAATACTTATCATGTGTTTTCTTGTCATTTGCATTATATTCAATCACATGAGGCATCAGGGCTGCATTAGCTAGACCGTGTGAAAAGCTGTATTGCCCAAGTTGATGGGCAATGGCATGTGATAAACCCACAACACAATGATTCTGAACTATACCTGCAAGCATTGAGGATAGCTGCAATGATGAAATCATTTCGAGATCCCAAGTTTCTTGATCAAAATTCTTAAGATGGGTAAAAATTATCTCACATGATTTTTCTGAAAAAATTTCCATCATTGGATGTGATATTCTTGATACATACCCTTCAACAGCATGCGATAAAGCATCTGCAACAGAGGTCTTTAATATAACTTGAGGCACCTCAGCGACTAACTCTGGATCCAGTATCACTAAGTCTGGCAAGAGATCATGAGAAACTATGGATTTTTTTGAAAAATTTATTGGGTCCATAAAAACAGCTGCCGATGAAACTTCTGAACCTGATCCTATGGTTGTAGGTACAGCTGCGAACTGTGATTTCCCTCGCAAGGGTGGGATTGAAAATGGCCTAATAGCTTCATTGAGATCAAGTGTAGAGTGCTCATAGAGAACCCATGCTATTTTTGAAGCATCAATTACAGATCCTCCACCCAATGCAATGATATAGTCAGGACCAAATCCCTCAAGCTCCTCTAAAATACTTGAAATGATATGTATTGTTGGCTCCCCGCTTTCCTTCTTGATAACATGCAATGAATCACAATTAATTAATCTTTTTACTTGTTCAAAATGCTTGGATTTATAAAATGAACCTGAAACAACTAAAGCTGCTTTGCTTGCATTTATTCCCGTCAATGCAAGCCTCGCATTTTTGCCATTAGCAATTTCTTTCGCATTTCTGAAAACTGGTATCGGTAACTTTAATTTAAGCATAATCCTTTATCAATAAATGTAGTTTATGTCTCGTGATCTTGCCTGAGGATGTTTTAGGTATGCTATCAATTATAATAATTTTTTTTGGGATCATATATGCAGGCATGGACTCTGCAATTAAGGAGTGTATTTGATTCTTAATATCATTGTTAGAATTGCGCATACTCATGTTGATTGCAACAAATGCAACGATAGATTCTCCCATTTCTTCATGCGGAACCCCAATACATGCAGATTCCTCAATAAAACTGAGAAGATTTAGTTTGTCTTCAATATAATATGGGCTAATCTGTCGGCCGCCAACATTAATTATTTCTTTTAGCCTCCCAGTTAGATAAAGATATCCATCAGCAATCTTGCCTAAGTCTCCAGTTCGAATATGATCAAGGTGAAATGCATGCATATTAAGCTCATTGCTATTGTAATATTCTTCTAGCATCCAAGAAGATTTAAGTGTTATTTCCCCGCTATCACCCTCTGGTATTACTTTTCCATTAGAGTCCACTATCTTAACACTTACATTTTTCTGTAGCTTGCCAATAGCCCCCAAATCATCTTCATGAAAATTTATAAATAAAGCCCTTGATAATTCTGTAAGACCATAATGCATTACTAGATTTGTCTTAGGAAAAGACTCAGAAATAAATTTTTTTTCTTCTTTGGCAAAATAAGCACTACCAAACTCTATATATTTCATTTGATTTGAAAACTTAGTAATGGAGTCCCTTGATAGCTTTCGAAGAATATTCCAGGCGGAAGGCACCAACCCTAAACCATTGACATTATATTCTTTTAGATAATAGAAAATTTCCTTAAGATTAAAAATAGCTGGACCAATAATCATCGACCCTCCCGCAAACAATACAGATCTTAATCTGCCCATTCCAAAAGAATGGCTCAAAGGCATTAATATTAATTCAATATCTTGGGAGTTATTTTTTACATGGTTAATAATGTTTTCGGTTGCAAGGTATTGCTTGCCATGGGTGATTGGGACTCCTTTGGGATCTCCAGTTGTTCCGCTTGAAAAAACTATATCTGCTAGGTTATTAGAGTTAATTACGCATTTAAAATCTGATAAAGATTTGTAAGATTTTTTTTCTTTACAAAAAAAATCTGAGTCTTCTATTTTCAATGACGCATTAGTTACTGTAGAGACTAATGATTCAAACGCCTCATCTCTCTCTGAGGGAATAAGCACAACTATAGCTCCAATCAAGTGAATGGCAAAATATACACAGATAAATTGATATGTATTTGCAGCCCTTAATATTACTTTATTATTTTTTTTGCAGCCGTGCTTGTGAAGAGCTTCTGAAGAGGACTTGATATCTAGGACAAGAGTTTTATATGAATATGCTTTATCTTTAAATATTATGGCAGATTTGTTCGGATTCTTATCAGCATGATAAAAAATCTTCTCTACAATTGACATTAATCTGATTTTTGAAAAGCTTCCAAGAGATCTTGGACATCCTCAATTTCAATTATTTTTTCAATGTCTAGGGTTGCTCCTGACGCTTCTTCAAATGCTTCAATTAATTGCATATGCGCAAGCGAATCCCACTCAGGAATATCTCCAACAGAAAGTTCATCATTCACGTCATCAATACTTATCTTAAGCACTGAAGCTATAATGCTATATATCTCTTTTGGATTCATGAGTATTTAATTTTAAAGTATTATGTTGACAATTTTACACTAGGTAGTCTGAGATTTTGTATTTTTTTAACTGCTATTACTAATCTTACGAGCGAACAATCTCAAGTTTAGCTATCTAAAATATGCCGGTGCTAAAAATGCCTAAATAAAATTCTAGGTGCTAGGATCTAAAAAAATTAGAAAGTATATTGAGATAGATAGTAGTTATCTTCGAGAGATTCTAGTCTAGAATTTCACCAATCTAATACTAGATTTTTATTCAGGCTAAAAAAACAAGAATATCATATCAAATCTTCCAGCATTCCCTAGGTTACTAGATTTTAATATGCAAGATGATTTAAACTTTTAGATCAAAAAATGCTTATGACATTTATCATTTTACAAATCCATGTAGTAACATAGACAGATCTTATATTTTATTTAGGAGTAAGGATTATATGCTCCTTGCTAAATGTTGAAAGCATATGCATGTAATTAGGTAAAGGTTATTTGCTTGTCTTCTTCATTGAATTTTAATAGTAGAGCTAACTGAAAATAATGATTAATTACTCTCATGCCAAATATACAGATTACAAGGAAATTCAGAATTTTATAAAAGAGTATTGGGCTTCTGACCATATTCTCAGTCATGACAGAGAAGTCTTCGATCATTTTTTTATAAATATAAACAAACTTCAATTTTTTTTAGCAAAAGATTCTAAAGGTAATATTGTAGGAATCTTGGGCTATATAACAAATAGTCAATTTGACCTGACGATCAAGCAAGAAATTGCATGGCTTTCAATGTGGATGGCCAAGATCGGATTGCATGAACCAGTTGGAATAAAACTTTTAAAGTTCCTTGAAGATAATCTAAATGTTGACTTTGTCGCAAGTCTAGGTGTGGGCGATCAAGTAATTCCGTTATACCAAAGAATGGGATATGAAACTGGCTCGATGACTCATCTAATGAAAGAAGTTTCAACAAAGCCTAAAGGAATTGATTCAGGTTATTTGATTTCCCAGGATTTTCTTGGAGAAAATAAAAGTAGAGGCATTTCTGAAAAGTCTCATTTATATTTGAAGCAAAAATACTTATCCCGTAACTTTTATGATTATTCAATTTTTTATATTTATGAAAATAATTTTTATATTGCTTCAATTATAGGCAGAATACTTTATGACCCGACTTCGAGAAAAAGCATTTTTCGTGTAGTTGATTTCGCTGGAGATAGCAAAGGACTATCAGTTTTTGCAAAAAATGCTTCTTCTAATATATTTTTTAAAAATATAGAATACATTGATATTTTATTATCTGAAATTTTATTTATTGAGGATGGGGTTTTTGAAACTTGCTCAAGTCAAAAATATCTTCCGCTATACTTTGAACCCTTTATTGGAGATTACAGAAAGAAAAACTTTTGTTTTAAAAGATTTGATGAATCCAAGGATCGAAATTTACTAATAGTTACTGGTGACTGTGATCAAGAGAGGCCAAATAAAAGAGATAATACGCTATGAAAAAAGTAAATATTATAATGTTTCATTATGTCAGACCGATAGCAGGCTCCCAATACCCAAATATTAGAGGATTAGAATTAGTATCATTTAAAAATCAGCTAGATTATTTTCAAAAAAAATTCAACATCATAAAAGCTGAAGATCTTATAGCTGCATCAAAAAATTTAATGGAACTTCCTGATAATTCATGTCTTTTGACTTTTGATGATGGCTATAAAGATCATTATGATTACGTTTTACCAGAGCTTAGTAAAAGAAAATTACAAGGATCTTTTTTCCCTCCTGCTCGGCCCATATTAGAAAATAAGCTTCTTGATGTAAATGCTATTCATTACATATTGGCTTCTGCTGAAAATAGTGAAGATTTACTCACAGACTTGTTGAGGGAGTGCAAGGTAAATAAAATTAATGATGATGAAATTAGTAGTCTATGGAAGAATATCGCGAAGCCTAATAGGTACGATAATGCAAATATCATTTTCATAAAACGGCTTCTCCAAAGAGAGCTGCCATTAAAAATAAGACAAAAAGTTACTAAAAATTTATTTGAAAAATATGTTGGTAAATCAGAGGAAGATTTTTCTAATGAGTTATATTTATCAATTGATCAGGTTAAAGAATTAGTTACTAGCGGAATGTATGTTGGCAGTCATACTCATAACCATTTCTGGTTAAATGCAATAGATTACAATTTACAAAGCATAGAAATAGATAAATCAATTAATTTTTTATCGAGCGTAGGCGCTCCATCAGAAGATTGGATAATGTGTTATCCATATGGGGGGTACAATAGTGAAACTTTAGAGATCCTTTCAAGAAAAAAATGCTCCATAGGCTTGACAACTAAAGTAGGTAAGGCAGATTTAGATAATCACAACTCTTTAGAATTGCCTAGATGGGACACAAATGATTTTCCTCAATAATTTTTAGATGAAAAAAAAATTTCTTAGCGAATGTGAAAAAATTAGGTTGCACTTTAAACCTTGCTTTTCTCGGGTATGATGATGGGTAATAAAACCCCAAAGATCAAGATGCTGTCCAGAGTAAATACCTATAATAATGACTTAATTATACTTGATGGTATGTGGGGGACAGGAAAATCCTTAATCTCCCCCATTATAAATGGGTTTCAAGGAGTGGATCAATTTCGCATAGATGGTTTAACAGAGTTCATTGCAATACTGAATTCCATGGGAGAAATCAGCGAAAATACAGCAAGTGTAATATTGCAACAACATGTAGATGCAATAACATTTTCATCAGCCTGCTCAAGAGAAATAAATTTACGCTACTATGATGACTCAAGTCATTTAAAGAATTTTCAATGGAAACGATATCTATACAATTTATTTACCAAAGACAAAGGTCAGTTTGATGCTGGGATAATTGCAAATAATCCAGCATCCTTTTTAATGACACATAACTTAAGGCCAACATTTCAATTATTCCATCATGCATTCGGATCAAGATTAAAGTTTATAGAAATTAAAAGACATCCCGTTTATTGTCTTAAATATTGGTCAGAATATCTCCCAAGAATTGGTGTCGATGCAAAAGAACAAACCTTAACAATTAATAATATAAATCCCATTCCATGGTTTATAACTGATGAGGATGAATACCTCAAAGCAAGTAATATTGAAAAGGCGATTATCAGCTACAAGGCTTTAAGTGATTTAAATAATCAAGATAAGAATATTGCACAAAACATATTATCTATTCCATTAGAGAGTTTTATTAAAGACACTGACAGATGGGTTCAGCAGCTCACAATTTTCCTAGCAAGAGAATTAAAGTTTGATGCGCGAAAAAATGTGCAACTTCCAAGGCTATTTTTAGAAGGTTTCAATGGCCCAGCAAAGAGCGCTCAGGAAGAAAAAGAATATTATGAATCTTGCCTGAGCTATATCAGGGACAATTCATCAGAAGAGAAATTTTTAGAATTCATGGATGACGTAAATAGATACGAAAAAAATTTAGATGAGTTAAAAAACCACTCATAGATTTACGTACGCTGAAATAATAACTACTTTAGATTACCTGGAATATTAGCCCAGTACAAAATGAAGAAAAATCTTGTCGCTAATATTTATGATGTTCACTAGAATTAATTGACTTAGTGCTGCTGCCATAAATAATTCACAGTATTTGCGGCGATATAGCATCTTTCAAGAGGATTAGTTTTAATTTAGATGTGTGATTATACAAATCAAGTAGATAATTATCTACCTAAACTTTAAACAATGGAGATACCTCCATCTATTACTAGGGTCTCACCTGTGATGTAAGAAGAAAGATCTGATGATAAAAAAACATATGCACCTACTAGGTCTGAAGGAGAAGCCAATCTTTTTAAAGGGGTCTTGGAAGAATACTTTTCTATAAAGCTAGGATGCTGGCTTTTATCTTGAACTCCGCCAGGACATACTATATTTACGCGAATATTAAATTGGCCATAGTAAGATGCCATTTGCCTAGATCCCTGCAAAATGCCAGCTTTAATAACTCCATAAGTTAAGTTTTCTGTCATTTCACAATCAGAATATAAATTTAAATCTTGGGCTTTAAAGCCATATATTGAGCTTGTTAATATTATAGATCCTGCTTTATTTTCTTGCTTCATTACATCTGCTGCAATTTTTGCTAACCAAATATAACTATTTAAATGTATATCAATATTTTTTCTCATGGACTGCAAAGAAATTTTTTCAAATGAGTTGCTCGACCAATCTTCTGTCCTAGGATATGAACAATTAATAAATACGTCTGGGCATCCAAATTTTTCCATTGCTTGTCGAAATATTATTTCTGCTGCTTCAATATCAGCACAATCAATCTCCAAAAACTTAACATTGCTAGGCCCGCTAGAAGTATAAGAGCTTTGTTTTTTGATATCTTTATCTAGAACTATTACAGTGGCTTCATATGCAAGTAATCCTGCAAGCACCTCTTTTCCTATTCTCCCAAGACCACCAATAATATATATATTCTTATTTTTTAGATTCATGCTTTGGAGCCTAACTTCATTATTAATTCTACAAGATACCAATCCATCATTGTATCAATATCAATTGATCTTTCCTCAGGCATTTCATATAAAACAGTATTCTTATTGATTAAAAAGGTATCTTCAAAAAGAGCACTTTTTTTCCATATATAAATTGATGCATTCATATCGAAAACAATTGGCGCTGTTTGCCTGGATTGAGGGCTGCCTAGACCCTTGATGGATTTTACCAATCGCACTTCACCCTCATCATATTCAACCATATTAAAGTATGGATTTTTTCGTGCTGGGGATGCTGTGATGAGATTAGATGCATTTGATTCTAGGAAATAGTTAAGTGAATTTTGAATATCAGATACTTCTCTCAAGGGAGAGGTGGCATCTAAATCCACGACTAGGTCATAGCATTGATTGAATCTTATTTCCGCTTCGCTAACAGCATGTCTAATAGCATCTAACTTAGAGGCTTTATCTGTAGAAAGATTTTTTGGGCGAAGAAACCAACACTCGACCCCAGCAAGCACTGCTACGTCAGCAATTTCCTTTGAATCAGTTGAAATAACGATATGATCAAATAATCGAGATTTAATTGCCTGTTTAATCGTATGAACAATTAAAGGCGCACCATTTAATGCTTTGATATTTTTATTCGGTACCCCTTTTGAGCCACCACGAGCACATATAGTGCATAAGATATTCATGAGCTGGATAGTGATTCTAGTTGATCAATTTGCTGAAGAACGAGCATGCCCTGCATCAGCGTGCATACATTTTTAACATTATTTGACATAACTGCCTGATGCATATTTTGATATGAACTATTTATATTATTATCATATTCTGTAACACTTTCAGTTTTTCCTACTACCGTCAAAGTAAAATTCTTGATATCTAACTTGATTGACTCCTCCTCCGTCTCAATAAAAAGTTCTCTTGAGTTAAATCTAGAAAAATAATTAAGCTCCATACTAAAAGGCGCGCCGCACTCTAATTGCCCGCACGTCAAAAGATAGTCATCCGTTTCAATTTCCAAATTAGAAATTTTTCTAGAATCAGCATAATTAAATTGTAGGTTTCCAAACAAATAATTTAACAAGTCAATCTCATGACTTAGATCGCGAAGCACTCCGCCTCCCTTGGTCTTTAGAGCACTTGCGGAAGATTGATAATCTATATTTTTACGCCAATGAGGAAGATAAGAATAAGTTTTAATTGCAATAGAAATTATACGCTTGCCCTTAATAAGTTCGATCATATCAGAGATAATGGAGTGAAATCTCAGGTTATAGCCAACATAGTAAGAGTTAGATTGGCTTTGAAAAGGCTGAAAGGTTTCAAATAAAGGCTTTTCAATTAAGAAGTTTATATTACTAAAATGGCCATCAAGAAACTTTAAGGTTTGATAGTGCATAGATGTAGGATTAGAGATAATTATGTAGTCTAAATCTAAGGTAGAAAATTCCTCTAAGGTTTTAAATGAACTTTTAACATCATCTTGCTTTGTATGGATAAAAAATTGGAAATCATCATTCATGGATTTAAGAATTTGATGATGTTTCTGGCCGATAGATCCGTATCCAACAATGCCAATGTTCCTTACTATCATTTGAGTTTACTAACAGCGTTCCTATATTCTTCCCATTGCCCTACATCAATCCACTGATCATCATTGATAGGATAAACACCAACTTTAAGATTTTTTTTCAATAACACAGAAATTAGATCAGTTAAGTCAAAGTACTTGTTATTTGGTATATATCTCAGAGCATCTGGATGAATCATGTATAGCCCGCAGTTAATTAAATAATCAAGGATGGGCTTCTCATGGAAATCTGATAAAAATCCCTGCTGATCGGTCTTCAGCGATCCGTAGGGAATAGTAATTTCTTTTGCAGAAGCAACCAAAGTCAATAGTGAAGCACTTTTTAGATGATGGGCTAGTATTTCACTATAATCTAAATCAAAAAGTACGTCGCAATTAGTAAGAAAGAAAGAGTCTTCAATCTTCCCTTTTAGCTTACTCAAAGCACCTGCTGTACCAAGAGGTTTTTTTTCTTCTATAAATGTAATGGAGTACTTTGGATTAAGTTCTTGAAAGTATGCCTTGAGAATCGCACCTTTGAAGTTTATAGATATATAAATATCGTTTTTTCCATGCGCATGAAATGAATTAATTATTCTTTCAATAACGGGTTGATTGTTAATTGGGATCAAGGGTTTGGGTAAAATATTTGTAAATGGCGCCATTCTAGAGCCCTTACCACCCGCCATTACTACCATAGGAGCTTGAAATTTTTTTATCGCCTCTTTCTTTCCAAAGAAATCAAACCAAGTAATAACTTCGATTAAGTTCTTCTTAGTATCAATAATCGGTATCAAGTTATAACGCTTTTTAATAAAGGCTTTTTTAATCTTTTGATGATCTCCAACGTCTTCTTGCTTTATGAAAAATGCATTTTTTTGATATATATCTTTAATAGAAGTGCGCATGTTGCTCCCTGAAAGAAGCTCTTTTCGAATATCACCGTCAGTTATTGTGCCTAAAAATTTATTCTCATCGGCGACTACCAAGCAAGTAATGCCAACATCCTTAAATTGATGAAAAGCTTCCCCAATCTTTGAATTGGGAGAAATGCAAAATTTTGAAGGAGATTTTTTAGATAATGTCATTAAATTTTTTATGGTTTTTTAGAAGAAAGTCTTTATTTTGTAACACTTTAATTATTTTACTTGATGGAGAATCTTTTTTTGAAAGTTTCTTAGATTTATGAATGCCTTTGTATCTAAGTGCTTTCTTGAGAGTTTTAATAATATCTGAAGTCTTGCATAAGCTAGAAAAAATTGTTTCGCTCATATCTCTACCTGACTGCCTAGAGCCTATGTTAACAGTTGGTATATTTAAAAGCGGCGCCTCAATAATGCCGCTTGATGAATTTCCCACTACACAAGATGCATGCCTCATAAGCGATAAATAACATTGACCCCCCAGAGATTCAAAAAAATATGCATTTGGATTTTGGGCTACAAAAATATTAATCGCATCCCTAATTAAGTTGGCATCTTGATCCAGGTTAGGTGCTGTAAACAACAATTGATGATTGGGAAACTCTTTTAAAGCCATTAAAAAGTGCGCAATATTCCTAGAATTATCTCTAGTGCCATACGTTTCTGGATGGAATGTGACTAATAAAAATTCTTCTAATTGTTTAATATTTAGAATGTCGCATAGCTCTGACTTGTTATAAAATTTTAAGTCCAGAAGGTTATCAATGACCATTGGGCCTACATTAAAAATACTATTTGGCTCCTCTCCTAGCTGTTTAACTCTATTTTTATATGTACCATTAGATACAAAGTGTAGATGGCTCATTTTAGTAATAGAATGTCTCATGGGGTCGTCAATAGCCCCATGTGTAACCTCACCACCATGAATATGCGCAATTGGAATAGCATTAAATAAGCTTGCAACTGCAGCAAAGAAAATTTCATATCGATCCCCTAGCAGAATTAGTATGTCGGGTTTGGATTTATTAAAAAATTCTAAAAAATGCTTTAAATAATGAGGTAGATTTTTATGAATGGCTGTCGAATTCGTTTTGTTAGTTAGAGGCTTGATTGTATGGATGTTTGCAAAATCTTTTCTTATGTCTGCAACGGTACTTCCATGGTTTGAAAGAAGATGAGAGCCAGTAACCATAATTTCAAGATTAATATCTTTATGCAAACTCAACTTTTTTAACAGGGGTTTTAATAAGTAGTAATCTGCTCTGCTACTTGTGACAGCTGTAATTTTTTTCATTAATAATTAAAGTATAAAAATTTTAAATTGAATGAATATGGTTTATACACTAACGATTGCCTCATCAATTAGGTCATCAGCATGGTATTCTTTGGTTGCTATCTTGCCTACTAACTGATGAATGAGCATAGGCGACAATCCCAAGCCTGCTCGCTTAACAGTAAGATTATCTAAATTAAACTCCTCATTAATACTGATATTACTTTTAGCAACGAGAACTTGTCGGGCTACCATCGCATTATCTTGCTCAATTTTTGATGGTTCTTTTATTTTCTCTCCTAGTAAAATTTCCGCGTCTCTTATGGTGTTCACATATTTTTTGAAACCCTTAAGGTCTAAACTAGCCATGTGATCTGGGCCATCATCATCGCAATTTATAGTAATATGTTTTTCTATAATGCTTGCTCCAAGGGCAACAGATAACATTCCAGCATTTATTCCATCAGAATGATCTGAGTAGCCAACATTGGTATGAAAATTTTCTTTAAGTAAAGTGATCGCATTTAGATTGAGGCTTGCTGACGGAGCTGGGTATTCTGAGCTGCAATGTAACAAGGTAACTTTTGACAAATCTTGCCCACTCTGGGAGAGAGCGTCCAAACACTCGCTTATTTCGTCTATCGTTGCCATTCCTGTTGATATTATTAAAGATGGATTTGCCAGGCCAATTAACTCTAACGATGGACGATTGGTAATTTCCCCAGATGGGATTTTATAGTATGGAAGATTAAAATTTAATGCCATGGATACTGAATGTAAATCAAATGCGGAAAGCATAAAGCCAATTTTAATGGAGTCAGCAAATATTTTGAGCTCCTGTAACTCTTCAAGGCTAAATTGATATTTCTGCAGCATTTTAAGATGAGAGCTATCATTGTCCATGGTTCTGAGTTGGTATTTAGCTTTTTTATGATTCAGAGTAACAAGTTGCTTTGCGTCATAAAATTGGAATTTAGCAAAATCAGCACCGGACTCTTTTGCGCCAGTAATTAATGTCTTGGCCTTAGAAAGAGATCCATCATGATTGACGCCTATCTCTGCAATAATTTCAACCTTAGTCATGCTTTAAATATCTCGCCATCCTTCAAGTTATGATTCAAGAATGTTCCTGCTTGAACAATACAATTTTCACCAATCTCAATATTATTTCCTACTACAGCATTGGAACCAATAAATGTATTAGATCCTATTTTTGATGCTCCGTTAATAATAGCTCCAGTTGAAATATGGCAATTAGACCCTACCTTAACATCATGCTCTATTAGGGCCTTGGAATTAATAATTGTAAAAGAGCCAATCTCAACATGCGTATTGATAAGTGCTTGATGCATAACTATTGTCCCTCTATCAATATTGGAATTTCTAGCAAGATATGCACTTGATGATATAAATGATGGGGTGCAGAATCCTATGTTTTGTATTTCATCAATTAGATCTTTTCTAGGTATTGGATTTGTAATAAACCCTATGCCCAGCAAAACTATTCTATGGCTAGAAAAAAGATCTTTTAAAGACCCCTGCACCAAAGGTATATGTCCAAATGGAGAAATAGATATCTTTGGATCATTAATCCCAGATACGGAATAGTCCGGATGATGAGAAAGCGCCTCAATACAAGACTTAGCATGCCCTCCTCCACCTATGACTAGCACTTTCTTCATAGCAATTTCACAACTTTTGAGATTCTATCAAACTCTTTAGAGGAAAGGCCTACGCTAGATGGAAGGCATAATGAAGTTTCAATTTGCTTAGGAGCATTTTCAATTTTAAAAGCATACGAGCCTTTAAAAGGCTGCTGCAAATGATTAGCATGCCAAATTGGCCTAACTTCGATATCTGCAGATAAAAAATTTTGCATAGCCTGCTTCTGGAGATCCTTATTTGAAAATTTAATAACATTTAACCAATAGTTGCTTTCAATATTTTTATCAGGAGAGACAAGCTCTATGTTTTCACTTTCAGCAAAAAGGTTTTGGTAAAAATTATGAATTTTTTCTTTCGCACTCTTGATGCTGGAGAAATTTTCAAACTGTGCTTGTCCTAATGCAGCTTGTATATTCGTCAAGCGATAATTAAAGCCAACCTCATTATGTAAAAAGAAGAAAGCATCATCTTTAGCTTGTGTTGACAAATATCTGGCTTGATTAGCATGCTCATCTGAGTCGGTAAGAATCATACCTCCGCCGCCACATGTAATAATTTTATTCCCGTTAAAAGAAATACACCCTATGTCGCCCATGGTGCCTGAATGAGTGTGGTTAGGGCCTATAAATGATCCAAGACTTTCGCTGGCATCTTCTATCACCGCTATGCCTCTGTCTTTGCAAATAGAAACAAGCTCAATGAGATTAATAGTGGTTCCAAAGATATGAACAGGAATGATAGCTTTGATAATATTTCCTGTCTCTTTGTTTATGTTTTGTCCATTTTTATATTCCACTTTATTTTTTAGAAAATCAATTGTCTTTTCTATATCTAAATTAAAAAATGGATCGGAGTCCATAAATACAGGTACTGCGCCAAGATAGGAAATTGCATTGATTGGCGCTATAAAAGTTAGAGTTGGTGCTATTACCTCATGGCCAGACTGCACTCCAGCTATCTTAAGTGCTAAATGTATTGAAGCGGTTCCATTAACCATGGCAATTGCATGTTTAGCTCCTGTATATTTTGCAATTGATTCTTCGAATTTATTAACATAATTTCCTGCAGATGAGACCCATCCCGAATCTATGCAATCGTTTAGATACTTTTTTTCATTTCCGCAAAAGCTCGGCTCTGAGAGAAAAATTTTCTTAGACATTATATCGATCAGCCTTATAAATTTGATTCAAATCAATTGATTGCATCCACTTATAGACATTCCTTAACCCGTCTTTTAGACCTATTTCTGGCTTCCAAGTAGTTAGTTTACATATCTTCGAATTATCACAAACCAGCCTATCAACCTCACTTTTTTCTGGCCTCAGTCTATCCTTGGATTCAACAATATTTAATTCTTTACCAACAATCTCCTTGATCAGCTCGGCCAAAGCTCCAATACTAATTTCTTGATTGGAACCAATATTTACAACTTCTCCGCTCAAGTTGGGATGATTTGCAATCTCTAAAAAACCCCTACAGGTATCATCAACATATGTTAAATCTCTGGTTGGAGACAGATTGCCCAATGTTAATGTATCTCCTAGAATCGCTTGAGAGAAAATTGTTGGGATGATAGCTCGAGAGGACTGCCTGGGCCCATAGGTGTTAAAGGGTCTAGCAATAGTAATTGGGCTATCAAAAGATAGGTAGTAACTTAAGGCAAGCTGATCTGCGCTAATTTTAGATGCTGAATATGGTGATTGACCGACAAGTGGATGCGATTCATTAATTGGGACGGTTTGAGCAGTGCCATAAGTTTCACTCGTGGAGGTAATAATAATTTTTTCTGTTTGGCGCAGCTTTGCAGACTCGAGAATATTATATGTCCCTTCTATGTTGGTCCTAATATAGGCCAATGGTGATTTATATGAATAAGGGATGCCAATTAACGCAGCAAGATGGAAAATTATATCTTGCCCGGCAGTTGCGTCATGGACAGAGTCAAAATCTCGAATATCTCCCAAGATTATATTTATATCCTGCGAAAGTTCTGAATCCTCTAGCCAACCCCAGTGATTATTAATATTGTATCGATCGAAACAAGTCACGCTATTACCTTGCTTCACAAGCATTTCAGCCAAATGAGACCCAATAAATCCAGTGCCACCGGTAATAAGAATTTTTTTTCCTTTAATCACATTTGCCTCAGATATTTATTTTTTCTTTCATGGTAATTATACCATTCTCAATTGTATAAATTTTATTACATGCTTTCAGTGTTGATGCTCTATGTGCAATACAAATAATAGTTTTCTTTCCCTTCAAAGCTTCAAGCTGCTCAGTTATTTCAGCCTCTGTTGCGCTGTCTAAGGCAGATGTTGCTTCATCTAAAATAAGAATCTCTCTTTGATGATAAAGGGCTCTAGCAATAGCAACTCTTTGTCTTTGTCCGCCAGATAAATTCATGCCCTTATCTCCAACATTTGATAAGTATCCCTTTGGCAAGTCATCTATCAGTTGCTGTAATTTTGATTGAGATATTGCTTTGTCTAGATTGAGATCACTTAGCTCTGAATCCTTATCACCCAAAATAATATTATTTTTAATAGAGTCGTCAATTAGAAAAATCTCCTGGGGAATATATGCAATTTTTGATCGCCAACCGTTAATATCATCAAAAATATTAATCCCATCAACAATGATTGTGCCTGCTTGAGGTTTTAGCAATCCAAGCAGTAAATCTACAAAGGTAGTCTTGCCAGAACCGGAGGGACCAACGATACCAATAAAATCTCCAGATTCAATCTCAAAACTAGAATTACTGATAATTGGTTGATTAGAATTATGGTATGAGAAATCTAAATTTACAGCACTCAATTTTTTAAATGCAGCAGTATGAATTGCTTGACTGCCTTTGCTATCCATTTTATGAGTTAAAGTATCCTTTTCTGAAGGCTCTGAAACTAAATGGAACAATTGCATTAGAGCATCTTCTCCATACTTAATTGCATTAATTGAAGTAAAAATTTGCGTGACCATTGGAATAATTCTAATTGCACATGCGGAAAAAATACCCAAAGTTATGACAGTCTGGCTCAAGCTATCCCCCGATAAAATCGTGAGTATTACAGCAAGAACAATAAATAAGACAACCATCAATTCCAATAAATTCCTAGGAGCTACCGAAATTAAGTTTTGCTTTACCTCAACTTTTGCCATCGTACGAACACTATGCGAAAAAATATTTTCGAAGAAGTTTCCTTTTCCAAGGATTTTTATTTCCTTAAAACCATTAGAAATTTCAGAAAGAGATTTAATCATATTGGTGTTGCCTAAGTTAAATTCTTCACCATAACCTTTAATTTTAGTAATAAATAAAAGGTAATAAAGGACTGAAAAGCTTAGAAATATTGTTGCTAAGATTGAAAAAATTTTTGCGTCCACAAGCAACATTAAGAAAATGATAAGAAGCAAAAGCAATCCATCCGCAAATAATCTAAATAAAGCTTGTAGGGTATCTTTCATTCTCCTAGCAAATCCGGAAACAGCAGTAATAGAGAAAGCAGAATTACTCTGAATATAGGACTCATAGTTTTGATTGATATATTGATGCATTAATTTTTCCTGAAGCAACAGTTGCTGAGTAGTAGAAAATTTAAAAATATAAAAATTTGCCGACAATACAAACACTAGCTTTACAAAGAAGATAGTTACAAGAGCTATGCCAAATATCATGTATTGATTGGATAGAGGGATGCTCTCTTGTATGGATAGAGCAAGAGCAGGGTTAAAGATACTGAGGTTTCCCATGATTATCTCTGGATTTACTATGAAGCCTAAATAGAGCCCAATGAAAGCAAGACTTAAAAGCTCTAAGCCTGACAGAACAAAGACCATGAGAGCTATAAAGAAAAATTGTGCTTTTGAAGCTTCAACCATCGAAAATAATTTGCTAAGCCTTGATAAAGGGAATTTCATGTGATGATAGACTTTAAGGCTGAGCTTAAATCGGCACGAATTTTACATAGAAAGATATGTGAGTTCAGAGTGGTTACCAATTCCGCCACCTAGAAAAATAACTATCTTCCAATGCCATTGTATTGTATGTTCGCATCTAGCATTGCTTTCTGATCAAGGATATTTCGACCATCAAAAATCTGTTTATTTTTTAATTTTTGCAGCTTACTTATATCTGGATCCCAGAACTCCCTCCATTCAGTGCAAATAACTAAAAAGTTACATTCTTCAATTTTGGCATACTTTTCTTGAAGGTAATGTATATTTTTTATGCCTTTCAATTCAAGCTTTGAATTTGGAATTGCTACAGGATCATATAAATATAAGTTCTTGACTTGACTTGATATTGCTTTGATTAACTTGATTGCTAGAGATTCTCTGATGTCATCTGTTTCTGGCTTAAAGGATAGGCCCCATAATAAAATGTTACTTTTACGGAGCGAGCTATTGGTAGATTTTTTAATTTTGTCTATGAAAAATTGCAACTGCAAATCATTGGATTTCTCTGCAGCTTGAGCTATGTTAGCGTCGAGATTGTTGGCAGAAAAAGCTCTTATTAAACCCTGAACATCTTTGGGGAAACAAGAGCCACCATATCCTAATCCAGGATAAAGAAACTGTGCGCCAATTCTTGGATCTGAACCTATGCCCTGTCGGACCTCATCAATATTAGCATTAGTTTTTTCACATAGTCTTGATATTTCATTGATAAAGCTAATTTTTGTTGCTAAGAAAGAATTTGCAGCATATTTTATTAATTCAGCGGACTCGATATTTGTATATATCATTCGATTAGTCTGCCTGTTAAAGGGTTTATAAATTTTCTTAGCAATTTGTTGCACATTAGAATCATCTGCCCCAATAATAATTCTATCTGGCTTTTTAAAGTCATTAATTGCATCTCCCTCTTTAAGAAATTCTGGATTTGAAGCAAATTTTATCTCAGGATTTTTATTATATTTTTTAAATAAAGATTGCATTTTCTTGTTTGTTCCAACGGGAACAGTCGACTTTATAAAAATTACACCATGATCTCCTATATTTTTAGCAAGCGATATAAAAACATTTGAAACATATTCTAAGTTTGGCGCACCATTCTTTTTTGAAGGTGTCCCCACACAAACAAAAATCGCATCAGATTGCAAAAGACCTTTTTTGTATGACGATGTAAAGTGAATACAGTTTTTGCTTATTGCATTTTTAAGCATTCCATTCAGTCCCGGTTCGTGAAATGGCGCAATGCCTCGAGCGAGTTTAGCAATTCTTGCTTTATCTATATCAATGCAAGTGACTTTATTACCAAGTTCTGCCAAGCAGGCTCCTGTCACAAGTCCGACATAACCCGATCCCACAATAGTTATTCGCATAATTGTGATGGTTTTCGATGTAAGTCAATGCTCATTATAGTGTCAATCATTTCTAGCCACATTGGAGGCTGAAGCCGGAATCGAACCGGCGTAAACGGCTTTGCAGGCCGCTGCATAACCACTCTGCCATCCAGCCTTATTTCTTAAATGTTGCTATTGTATATGAAAGTCCTGTTTGCATAGTAATTATTAGCGCTAAAAATAAAAAGAAATTCCCTAAAAATATCATCAACGTACTATTAAAATAAAGACCTGTAAGAATCCAGCAGAATGTTACAAGTTGCATTGTTGTTTTTATCTTAGCAAGAAATGTGACGGTCGTTGCAGCCTCATTTCCGTTTCTTGCATTGAAGTCTCGCAAGGCTCCGACCCAAAACTCCCTTGCCAACATAATGCTTCCAAGAAATGCAATGAATATGCTATCTAGAGCTAATACAAAAGCTATTAATACGAATGTAACTAATATTTTGTCTGCAATTGGATCAAGGACAGCTCCTAATACTGAGGTCAGGGAATATTTTCTTGCTAAATATCCATCCCAATAATCTGAGGCGCTTGCTAGTAATAATATAGACAGTGCAATGCCGTAGCTCTGAAAAACTAAGATTAAACAGAAAATCATGGGGCCGGCAATAATACGAAAATAAGTCAGAATCTGTATAAAATTATTCATTTATTTTTAAGATGTTTGTGAATCTCAGTAGCAAGTTTAATACTAATTCCTTGAACTGTGCAGAGTTCATTTATAGATGCTGCTCTAATCTTCTTAAGAGACTTAAAATGATTTAACAGGTTTTGCTTTCTCTGAAAGCCCAATCCATGGATTTGATCTAGCGCTGAGTATCGGATGGATTGATTTTTTTTCTTTCTATTGCTGCTAATTGCAAATCTATGAGATTCGTCTCTAATTTGTTGTAATAGATTAAATGCTGGGCTGTTTATTGGAATTTCCAGTATGCCTTGCTTGGATAATATAGTTTCTGTTGCCCTAACCCTGTTAGCCCCTTTAAC
>ENA-OSJC01000318-OSJC01000318.1-marine-metagenome-genome-assembly--contig:-NODE-318-length-48827-cov-8.029641_pt1 | contig 48827 bp, 85 predicted proteins | sample MGYA00237885_ERZ534234 | MGnify/ENA primary metagenome ERZ534234 (study PRJEB26413, sample SAMN06343907) | marine metagenome | isolation source: coastal waters | place: Atlantic Ocean: West Antarctic... | reverse complement strand
GGAGTGTGGATTCCTAAAAATACAAGTGGTTTAACCTTTGGTACAAATGGATTTAGATTAAAGTTTGACCAAGTAGGAGTAGGCACAGCATCAACATCAACAATAGGTGCAGATACTAGTGGTAATAATAATCATTTTACATCTACGAATATAGTCGTTTCTGATTGTGCAATGCCTGACAGTCCAGAGAATAACTTTGCAACTTGGAATACTATTAATGCCAAAGGATTTGGTGATAACTTAGAACATATTTCTAGAGGTTTAAATGCTTGGACTGATACAAAGCCAGGATTATGGGCAGCTATAGGTATTGGCCTCGCGTCATTGTTTACTCCTAATGATCAAGATAAACCTTTTGAAGAAATCATAGCGCTTGGCGAAAAGTCTACAGAGATTGGCAATGCTGCAACTGCAATGGAAAAACTTGCAAGAGCAATGAAGGCCATGACCGCTTTAAATTTCTCTGGTGATGAATTTAAGTTTAGTAAATTTGCACATGATTTAGTTTTAGGTACTCAAGGAATGCAGGTTGCTATGTATGGTGGAACATATGATCCTCCTGGTTGGGCAAAAGAAAATCAAAGTGTCACTATTCGTGCCGGTAGAGGCTTGGCTGATATACCGCCATTACATTTTGAAGCTGCTGGAAAAGGTATTACTATATTGCAAAGAGCGTTAAATAATTGGGATGGTAGTACCGTAAAAGATCCTATGCGTTCTAATGCGCGCAGTCCAAGTAATGCCGCTGGAGGTGCAGGGACAACTACTAATAATATTACTAATTTAACAGTACAAGAAACCGTTACATTTAAACCAATGAGTAAAGAACACTTACGAAATAGATAATGGTACGCCCAACAGGATTCGAACCTGTGACCTACGGCTTAGAAGGCCGTTGTTCTATCCACTGAACTATGGGCGTAAAAAAACCCCTCATAAAGAGGGGTTCGTAGCACTACTAATAACTCTTAAGCTTCCGCTGCTAACTTAGCAAAGTAACTCATCGTATCATCAGTATCAGATTCAACCTTAGCTGCTGGAGCTGTGAAAGCTTCCTGAGTACGATTCTCTTGATCAACCGCAACATCTTCATCCATATGATCAACTTCATTACGTGTCATAAGCTCTTCACCTAACACTCGAGTCAACTTAAGATTAAGTTCACTGTAAGATTTAAATGTAGATACATCAGTAAACTCTTTAAGAGAATACTGTTTGTTGTATGCAGCTTCCATAACTGAATCATCTGTATTCAATGCTTCAACAGCACCAAAGGCTGAACGATCATAGTTACGAAAACCTGCTACTTGAGAGATCTTCATTTTAAAGTTAGAACCTTTCCATAAATCGAATGGATTCACCGGAGATTCATCTTCATACTTAGGTTGCATAGAGTCCATGATCTTCTCAAAGATCTTAGCACCGTAAGTATATAACATTACCTTACCTTCGTTCTCACGATTTTCAGGATCAGAAACTACATAGATGTTTGACACATAGTGTAAACGACGCTTACGTCTACGAGCCGTATCTTTATCAGCTTCAATACCGGTATTCCACAGTTTTGAATTCATTTCAGATACAGGATCATCCTTATTAATTGTAGTAAGTGATTTCTCAACATACCACTGACCAGTTGGTCCTTGAAAGAAGTGATCCCAGTATTTTGCCCAAGGTAATTCATCACCTTCGACTGTAGGTAAAAAACGAATAACAGCATAACCGTTACCTGCTTTATCTACTGAGGGTTTCCACATACGGTCGTCGCCGAATGATTTCTTTTCTTTAGTGCTGCCAGCCGCACCTACTAGTGAACTCATATCACTAGCTTTCGCTTTTAAGTCTGCAAAAGACATATTTTACTCTCCATTAAAAATTAGTATAAATTTGTATTACTTTGTATCAGTATATATTATATCATGTTTATGACAAATGTACATACCTTATTTAAAAATATCTACAATAATGTTTTTCATTTTATTGTCATCAATCTTTAAGAAAGACTGAAACTTAGATATCTTCTTAAACAAATCAGGCCACAATATAGTATCTGTGATCTGTTCGTTCGCCTTACTAATAAACCCAGTCAAGCGATTTATTATACACAATGTCTCGAGAGACACCGTACCTTCAAGATGAAGCTGGACAATTCTTGGATATGTATCTTCTATAGCCAAGAGTTCATCAAACTTTACATCTGAAATTTCTTCTAATTCATTTCGAAACACATAAGACATACTATCTATCTTCTTCAAGAATGCTGTATATGTATCTTCGTCACGTATCATATCACTACTATACTTATTGCCAGCAACTTGATGTGCGGCAAAGTACAAAGTAATATCATCACGAGTTTTAAAACGTTTACCTATCTTAGATAATTGGAATTTATCAGGCCTCTTCCAGTATGTTTTCTCAGTTACATTTGTTTTAAAATTATACTTAAAACAATCGTAACTTCCGTTGAAATGCAGATTAACTGCGTTGTGTAATTGAAATGCTTCATATCCTGTCATCCTCATATAGGCAACATATGTGTAGGGTTGCCACCGATTAATAGGTTAAGCTGCTTTGCTTCATGCTCCACGTGCTCTATAATCTTCTTTGAGATAAGTTTCTTACTGTCCCTAAGATCGATTTCGTTGCTCTCACACACGTTTATAATAGCATCTATATAGTTTGTATCTTTATGAGTACGAACAAATGTTTCAACTAAACCTGAAAATGATTTTTTGTTTATGTCATCCATTATTTTTGTACTCCGTCTGCGTCATACGCGGGTGATAAAGTTTTCCAATGCATTGTCTTCTCTTCATTCTCACCATAGAAATCTAGAGACCATACACCTTCACGTAGGTATGTTTCACAATGGTTCTTATAGATCCTTGCTGATTCATACTTGGCTTGAGCACCTCTCTCATTACGATGAATTGCTTGACGTAATGCAGATAGTTTCTCCTTAGTGGCTTTAATATATAGCTTCACGTTAACCATTGATAGACCATGATCTTCTTCTAACGCTAGTACATTAGGTGCAATGTTCTTATATGTCGTGGGCTTTTTAGCTGCTCTAGCCTTCGCTAAGTTAGCTGCAGCGGCCGCACGTTGCTCATCACTCATCTTACGTCTTGCCATAATATATTCCTATTATTTAAATTGATACATCTATTATAACATAGTATTGTATCAATGTACATACTAACCTTTATATATTTTTAGTATTTGTCCTTCAAATGCTTCAACCTTATCTACTCGATTAGGCCATTTAATATATTCTTTCTCAGGGTTAGCCTTAAGATTATTTAGTAGTGGCGTGATTGCGTTATATAATTTGTCAAGCTTATCTTGTGTGTTAGTTGCACTTGCTGTTGATGTTGCAACTTCTTTTGCAACGTCTAGCTCTGCTTCATCTACAAGTGTAAAGCCGAAATCGAATTCTGCCATGTTATCCCTCTGTTAATAGTTTGATACCAAGTGCCCAGTTCTCTGCCGCATCTTCCACATAGCCTAAAGCTTTGTATGGAAAATCTTCTTGCATAAGTCTAACGCCATTAGGATCTTTATACGTAATTGAAAAGAACGATCGCTCACCATCCATTCCTGTTACTATTTGATATACCTTAGCTACACTACCATCGTCCTTGTAGTACTCGCTCATTAATTTTGTATTGTTCATAGTCTCTCCAATAAAATAAGTTGGGGGCCCAGAAGACCCCCGAAGTTTAGAAAGCTAAAGTTGCTTTCAGAGTAGTTACACCATCAGCGCTTCCTACTTGCTCCCATTCACCAGTCCAAATACCACGTGTCAAACTAAATCCTTTAGTTGTAACACCAGCACCCGTCTTACCCATAGTGCCTTTAACAGTACCTAAACCAACTAATGCTTTTGATACAGAACCTTCATTCTCTGAAGTTCCATCTGCATTTGAATCATGATTAGCGCTAAGCGTTAATCCAGCAACAGTAGTACTTACTGTTACGTCAATATTATTACCTGCAGTTACTTTGTTATATACAACTGTAGTGGATAAACCACCTGCAGCGAAAGTACCTGTTGTCTCACGTGTTGATGATGTAACATCAGTCATAGCAACTGCAATACCACCAATTGTTCCACTTGCATCAATCGTTGTGTTACCACCAGAGATCTGATTAAGACCTAATGTGATTGCACCCGCTTTCATTGTTACACCTAGAACAGTTGAATCTGGATCATCACCAGACTTATCACCTAACGTAAATGTTAGAGGACCTGTTGTAGTTTCAACATACATATCATCTACCGCAAAGTCTTTATCAAGAACAACTGTGATAGCTGAATTTCCTGATGTTCCCTTCATAGTAGTATGTATGTCTTGAGTATAAGCACCGTGTGAATCTAGTGTTCCCTCATATAACCCTGATAAGCTAATACCTGCAAACGTAGTTGCGGATACTGCCATTGCCGCCGTCGCGACTAGTAGTTTTTTAAACATATTTTTCCTTTTATTATTTTTATAAAAATATATCTTTTTTTAAGTAGTGATACTAAAAACTACTGAGAACTATTTATATATTTTTTATATAACATTTCCTCTTTTTCGTAAGCTTCATTTTCATCAAGCTCACGGTTTTCGTGTAATTGTTGAACGTGCACCATCTCATGGCATACGGTTATGATAGATTCTTTAAATCCCAAATGTGTGTCAATTTCAATATCGTATTCATCATCTTCAGCTGAGTCTGTTGTCCAGCCTTTAACATTGTCTTCGCTTAGATCTTCTGTTTCTAATGATACAAGAATTTCATCAGGAATGTTTAATTCCTTTTTACAAAATATTACAACATCTTCTAATAATGCCATACAGCACCTCCATCTTTATTTCCGACTCATACCACACGGCGGATCTAAGACTTCCTTTAACTCTTTAACGATAGCTTTACATTCCTGAGCACCAGTACTTATGTCATACCTTTGATACCATTGCCCCATCATTCCAATCTGCTGTAGCTTTGCTTCCAGCAGTTCTAACCGTTCTGTCGTTGACATGAAAGATCCTATAGTGATATAGGCTTATTTATACAAATATTTAACTGTAAAACCGGTCATACTGCACCGCTAAAGATTCATAATTCATATATGAATCACCATATCCAGATAGATAATCTTTATGATATTTTTCTATAGCAGCATTACCTTTACAAGATTCAGGCAACACTTGAGGATTTTCACCAGAAGTATTAGCTACCCAACCCGCAACATAGAACCTGTTCTTAGATCTTAAATGCGCAATTTCTTCCTTTGTACCTGCTTCAACTATGTTACTCATAATATAATTATCCTTATTTTTTAGTAAAAATCTTGTCGACGAAAACTCCACAACCTACCGTAACTACCACAGCAATATACGGGTTAGTGGTAAATACAGCCACTCCAACAAAACCAATTAAACCACCGGCTGTAAACCTCAATAGAGGATATGCAAATCCGATGTAACCTTTATTCTTTCTCATCACACTTCACCTGTAATAATTTCGTAAACATCTTTCCAAGTTTTAGCACGATCACAGTCATAGGTATTGTTTTTATTCCAAGAGTGATCAATAAGAATTCCTCTTAGACCTACCTTGTTACCCATCTCAATGTTCGCTGCTTTATCTTCTAACCACCAACAGTCAGTATTTTCCCACTCTTTCAGAGCGTCGTCTTTGTCCTGGCCAGTATTTAGAATAGTAAAACCATCCCACATAGTAGTACCGAAAACGTTTCTTAAGTTCTCTTTACGATACTCTTGAGCAAGTCTACAGTTAGTCTGTGAAGTAATAACATGGAAAATGTATCCATGCTCTTCATGCAACTTACGAACATACTTAATAGCATCACGTAAAGGAGATAAAGTTTTCATCTCTTCAGACCTGTTAAACTTGTTAACAAACCTTGAACCAGTTTGTTGTGCAACGCCAATAGCTTTTGCTACATTGTAATGATCGCTAAGACGCTCATAACCTTCAGTTGCTTTTAGCCACTTATAGAAATGGTATTCCCAATCTAATAGTACACCATCACAATCTGTTAAGATTAATTTTTCACTTAAATCACGTAGCATAGACACTCCTTCGTGCAACAACCTCATCATAACGATCCATGGTATCCCATGCTTCTTTTGGTAACTCAGCATATGTACAACCAAAGCCTTTTTCTAAATCAGGCAATTTCATTGTATCAGGATCTAAGAAAGGATGAAAGCCTGTGGCATCAAGCCATAGTTGACAAGAGCGAAGACGAATGCCTTCTAAGTTATCAGTAGTTTTGCGTTTGCTTTTCTTTATCCAATTCATAGTAGTATACCACTCCATACATAAACATTAATAATTATTAGGGCCGTTACGATAATATTCTTTACTGTCATTACGACTCCTCCTTCTTTTTAGTGGGGCCCATAACTGGACGCCCCTTGAAATAACCATTGCTCTGCTTTTCTAGAGTCTTAGCTGTATCCTCAGGTGGAATAACTTTGATTACTCCGCCTGCATCTAAAAAATCTTGAATCTCTTTCGAGTATTTGTGTCCTGCCATAACTTAAATTGCCTCCATACGTGTCATTGGAACATTCCATTTGCCATCAGTAGCAGTACTAACTACTGCCTTAGTTCGGTTTAACTTAGAGATAATACCGATAAATTTACCGAACTTTACTTTTTGTCCAACACTAAATTCACTCTTAGCTTTCATATTTAATAGAGAGCGACAGTTTTTAAAGTGTTGCACTAGTTCAGTTAATTGAGCTTGATCTAAATCAAACATTAACTTTTTAACTTCATTCATTGCTTTTGCATTTTTCATAATTTATTACTTCCTTATTCATTAGTATATAGATATTATATCATAGTTGAGGGTTTCTGTACACAACTATTTTAGTCTTTCTTATACCAATTTATTATAAGCTTATTCCTTTTTTATTTGGTATAGGTATATTATATCATAGTTTGCGATGCTTATGTGGAAAGTTTTCACAGAAATAGTGTGTCTATTATTAGTAATCCTGTATAGCTTTAACGAGTTGCTTATCCCAGTTATCACGATGTTCGATGAACACCTGAGGTTCAGCATTGTCCACTGAGATAATTGTTACTAATTGTGTAATTGGTTGACCTGTTCTCTCTTCCCATGCAATAGCGTAAAAGCATTCTTGCATGAAGTACTGTTCAATCCAGCTTTTCTTCTTTGTCTTCTTCGATGTCTTGTAATCGATTATACTTAGTTTACCATCGAACTCTGCCACACAGTCTACTCGACCTGCAACCTTTAAGTGATCTGAGTACAACGGTAATTCTTGTCCATATACTGTACCTATTCTGGTATCAAGTATATCTTTAATTCTATTAAAGTCATGCAAGATATTAGGCATTGCACCTTTTGCATAATCAGGGTCATTGTTTACATACTTCTCACACATTGCATGAACCGCGGTGCCACGTCCTGCCGCCTGTCTTGATATCTTATTAGCTTCTTCATGTCCAACACGATCTCGCCAAGCCATAATAGCTGCTTTGCTAAGCTTACCAAGTACTGTTGTTATTGAAGGATAACTACCTTTAGGGGTGGCATACTTTCTACCACTCTCTTCTGTGACTGCAACTAGATCATTATAACCTAGATCAATCGGTTCATGAAAAAACATCAGTTGATTCCTTTATTCATTCTAGAGAAATGACCAGCTGTTTTATGAATGTCTTTCATGCGATCTTTAAAGGCATCACTTGTTTTTGAATGCACATCACCGTGACTTGATATTGTTGTGGGTGCACCAATCATCTGTGTGCAATTATTGTCTATATAATATTGTTCAAGGTTTTTGTGAGACATTGTGTCATCCCACTCCATTCCATTTTCTTTATTTCGAAATGTGTATGTTGGCATCTTCTTTCTCCCTTTTAATTATACTCTGCCACCAACGCACTAACCACATTACTTTATGTGGATAATGATTGGGGTCTGGTAATTCATTTTTAAAATATTCCATGAACTCTTTCAATTCTTCATCAGACTCAAAGTGTCTCAAAACTCTGAGGCACTATCGATAAGCATTTTCATCCTATGATTCACTAGATAAGTAAGTATATTAGAACGATGAGGATATTGATAATTCTCATATTGAGAAACCGCTGAATTGTAAATATCTTTAGGTGTACAATTTAAATCTATCATTTGACGATTACGTATGTAATTCCTAAATACCTCTGTAGGCATAACGCCTTTAAGGTTATTCCTATTCTCCCACCAGTATTCTAACTTCTTTTTAGTCATGGGCGATTGGCGAATATTATTAACAAGACAATCATCGGAAGAAAGCACATTAGGAACACCATCACTAGAATCACCTTTAAGAATATGTTCAAAGATATATTTAACAGGGTTATCATCTTTGACAGCTTTATTAAACATAGGTGACCACTGTGTTACGTGGCCAAGAGACTGCAATTGAATAAAGTCTTTATCAGCAGAAATAATAACAACATCTTCACCAATAAGAGGTGTGGACTTTTCTATAGTCAATGCACCAATGATATCATCAGCCTCAGCACTATCAATTTTAATAACAGCATAAGGGAAGTTGGTACGAATGTCAATGAGAGTAGATTCAATTAGATCAAAGATCTCAGACCAATTATACTTATCTTTTGCACGATTAGTTTTGCGGGAGGCTTTATACTCAGGATATACATCCTTGCGCCAGGAGTAACTATCACAACAGATTACCATCTTGCCGTGCTTTATCTGTGGGTATTTTTTTCTGTACATCCGAAGATTATTAAGAATTATGTGCTTAACTAAATTCTCACTTAACTCTTCACCATGACTAAGTTGGCCCATTATAGAACCAATAGCCAAACCATTAAAATCAACTAAAACCATTATGTATATCCTTTTTTGTAAACATAGTATATTATAACATAGTTTGGTGCGTTTGTACATACTTTTCTGATAAATTTTTAACAGATCCTACACCAATTTTCACTGCTATGATCCCATTATAATTATTAGGGTTCAATAAGCATTCTTCATCAAACTGTATCTTTGCTTCCATATAGTTTGTGTCACCACGTGTTTCACATAGACATATGATCTCACGTTTGAAATTCTCTATACCTAACTCTTCCATATCAGCGGTGAGCCTATTGCTCGAACCCCAATACTCTTTCCAGTTAGTTTCCTTTACGGACTTACGCTTTCTTTTAAACCCCTTTAAAGGCTTAAGCTTTTGGATTGTCCTGAAGTATTTTCTACCAACATAATCGTGGCCAGTAATCTTATTGGTAATGCGATACACAAATCCGTAATACTCACCAATGTCATCAGAAGTAAATTCTTTACCTTCATACATCCAACATGTTGTTATCACTTGTCAATGTATCCTACACCCATAATGTCATCATCGCCAGCCTCAAATCCACCACGCTCTGCTAAGTCAATATCACTACCACAAAGTGGGCAGTATGGTGTGTCAACACCTAATACATCTGCGTCAACTCCAAATCCACCATCTTCCATTATCATTACAGAATATTCCTGGCTGTTACACTCTTTACACATCATAACTTTAATTCCCCTATTGTCCAAAATGTCATCATATTATCATATGATCCTATATACTTCTCATCTATATATATCTGAGGAAATGTTCTAGTGCCTGGAGGAACAGCTTCGAAGAATTGTTCAGGAGTCCAATCGTCTCCTTCAACGTTTCTTTCTTCGTATAATACACCTTTCTGATCCAACACTGCTTTTGCTTTACTACAATAGATACAGTTATTCTTACTCCATACAATCGCTCTACTCATAAACTTAATCCTTTAAATGATGTTTTATCTACATCGTGTTTAGTACCACCAACGACATAAGATGTAATCTCAGTTTCTTGTGGAGCTACTTGAACTGCGCCGCCGCTTATCCATTTCTCTGTCCATGGAAGTGGGTTATGTAAATGTGTTGAGAACGGTACAGCATAGTTTAGAGACTTAATTCTCTTTGCACCAATCCATCGCACATATTCTTTAAGGAGTTCAGCATTCAATCCAATCATTGAACCATTGCCAAATAGGTAATCACACCATTCCTCTTCTTGAACTAATGCATCTTCAAATAATTGCATTACTTCATCTTTAGTTTCTTCTTTGATCTGTACAAACTCTTTATCGTCTTTGATTAAAGTTCGTATGATATTTAAAGATGCTGCAAGGTGTAAGTTCTCATCTCTTGCGATGAGTTTAATAATCTTAGCATTACCTTCCATCTGCTTTAACTCAGCAAATGCCCATGAACATGCAAAGCTCACATAGAACCTAATACCTTCTAGGATATATATACTTATCATACATAGATACAACAGCTTTTTATGCTTAGGACTACCGTGAGGACCCTTATAATTGATCAGGTTGTCATAATGTTCTGAGATCGCATTACCACACTCGCTGATTTGTGGGATTGAGGTGATCTCATCAAAGATCTTAGAAGGATTCGCGTATGTGTTCCTAATAACATGCGTATAGCTACGTGAGTGAATGGTTTCAAAGAATGCCCATGTCTCAATCAATAACTCCAATTCAGGATTACTTGCAATTGGCAATAGAGCCAAGTCAGGACTTCTACCCTGAACCGAGTCTAATAAGATTTGTCTCTTAAGATTACTTGTAAAGATATGTTGCTCATTCTCTGTTAACTTATTAAAGTCAATCTTATCTTTTGTGACATCGACTTCGTCTGGTGTCCAATAGAATGATAACATCTTCTCGTACAATTTCTGCAGCGCTGGATATTTAACCATATCGTACCGTGCAATATCAACACCCTCATCAAAGAATAAATCCTTTTCCATGTGGTTCTTTACGTTTATTTTAAATACTGATTTTCTCATGTTATATACCAAGTTGGTACGACTGTCTTCCATGCTGCTATATGATGCTTATACTTCATATAATAATTTCTATAGGCAGTAATGCTATCGGCGTTTTTTACATCGTCGGGCATGGCTTGAGTCGGTTGTGTAAACGGATTATCACCACAATTAAGTGGTGGGCTCTTTAATATTTCTTTGAGTTTTACATACGACATATGATCTTTGCCGTAACGTATAACGAATTCATTATGTAAGTGGCACCACATCGAATAGAGGAATGCGTAGTTATTTATACTTTCTCGAAGCCACACATTGCTCGGATGATTAACATGCGAAGCTTTATATAAACCATCTTCTTTATGTGTCCATCGTTTAATCTTAGAGCCTATTTTATTCTTGTCATAATATGGTACACCGTCAAGAACTCGGTGAGCTGTAGACATTAGCTGTGCATATTCCACCAGCATCTTACTACAATGTTTATCTAAGTGCATCTCCGCGCTGGACTTTGCATCACTATCTAAGTAAAATATATTCATTCATCATCCTCGGTATTAAATTGTCCCCATATATCTGGAAATATGCGTATAGGTTCGAACTCCATCCAGACTGTGTCAGGATTGCCAAACTTATATCTTTTGTAATCTTCGAATTTGGTGACCCGGACATTGCCGTCACCTAAAGGTTCTTTTATTAAACTCATGTATACATTATATCATAGTTTGTACTGAATGTACATCTATATTTGAAATGATTCTCCACATCCACAACGAGCTTTTTCTTTAGGGTTGTAGAATTCGAATCCTTCATTGAGGCCTTGCGTTATATAATCTATTTCACAACCATCAACATACGCTATTGATTTAGGATCAACAACAATGGCTACTCCTCTTTGGGAGTAATCTAAATCTTCTGGTTGGATTGTATCTGCATACTCTAAATGGTAAGCAAGGCCAGAACAGCCGGTGGTCCGCACTAATATCCTTAGCTTGCGACCTTCAACTAATACTAGTAATTTCTCTACTGCTTTATCTGTGAGTGTAATCATAGTATTATCTATATAAAAAAGACCGGAGTATTGGGTGATAAGGGACTCCGGAGAAAACCTCAACTAACTGACTAAGCAGCTAGTGCATAAACGCTTTGATTGCCGTTTAAATTTTTCATGTTTAAGTCTTTGTTGACTGACGAGTTTTAGGCGATTATGCTAACTAATCGATGCCGTGTCTCCCCCACCAAATAATACTACCTCACAATATTATTTGGTGGAGGAGGGGGGAGTCGAACCCCCGTCTTAATTGCCTCTACCCTTAAACCTTTACGTCGTTATACTCACTTCATTGAATAATGAATGTTATGCATCATCATGAGATAGTAGCTTCCACAATACCGCAGCAGAAATTAAACCTACTAAACCAGCGTCACCCAGCTGTGTAACGATACCAATAACTGTTCCAATGACATCACCACCTAAGAAAGGTACTGCTCCACCGAAGACAATTTGTAACATGATCGCGAGACCAATTAAACTCATTGATATTGCTGTTGCGGCTGAAACGCCGTTCGTGATTTTATCTAACATATATTCTCCTATGTCGTTTTTTAAAAATAGTTTAGCCTTATTCCGAAGGTGTTTCATCCTTAAACTGTTCGTTCATTTTATCATTATGTTTAAGGAATAGGGGGAAGAAGAAGTTTGACAATAAAGCTATACCAGCAATTATCATAACAAACACGCTTCCTGCACTAATTAAGAATTCATTCATCATTATTTATAATATCCTTTAGTTCTGTTTTATTAACTTATGGTAATATTATAACATGATTTATAGGGTAAGTACACAGTAAATGCAACTATTTTTATAACATTTTGTAATAAGGAAAGATTATTCTATAACCTTACACTTTTGTAGAATAATATTCTAACAAATTCCTAGTAGATTAGAATAGCGATAATCTGTTATATCATAGGGTGGTTTGGGTGGTCGCACTGGTCTATACTCAGTATTATCATATGGCCTTTCTGTTACAGACTCTTTAAGCACCGAAGCACCTTGCGGAGACTGCAACATGCTAGTGTGTACCGGATATATTTCCTCTACACCAGACCACATGTTTCTTATAATTTACTTTGTATACTATAAGACACAACTTTCACAATAGTCATCATACTCTTCATCAGACTTAAAATCTTTACGTTCATAATCCATAGTAGACTCATCTTCTGTTGCTTGATCATTTGTATTAAAGTAATACAATTGTTTACCTCCGTACTTATAGAATGTGATTAGATCTTTCATCATCTCTGACATGGGAACTTTGTTATCTTCGTACTGAGCTGGGTTATAACTGGTGTTAACAGATATACCTTGATCAATATACTTCTGAAGCACTGCCATAATTTTTAGATAACCTTCAGGTCCTTCCTGATCCCATAACAAATCATACTTGTTTTTCAAGTTGTGGATGTTAGGTACAACCTGTGCTAGCACTCCGTCCTTCGATTGCTTGTAAGATACTAATGCACGCGGTGGTTCTATGCCATTTGTTGAATTACTGATCTGTGCAGACGTTTCTGCGGGCATAATAGCCATTAATGTTGAATTTCTGATGCCGTGGGACAAAAGCTCCTTCCTGAGCGCCGACCATGGCATTCTTTGCTTCGGCTTGACTAATTCATTGACCTCTTGCTTGTAGGTGTCTATCGGTAGTATACCATGGCCGTATTTAGTCTCTAGGTTTTTATAGCATTTACCTCGCTCTTTTGCTAGATTTACGCTCGATTTGATCAAATAATAGCTCCAAGCCTCGGCATACTCATCAACAGTGGCTAATGCCTCATCATTGTACTTTAATCCACGCTTCGCTAAGAAATACGCAAAGTTAATGATACCAACACCTAGAGGACGGCGGTTCATTGTTGATCTCTGTGCTGCAAGAACTGGGTAATCTTGATAATCTAATAAAGCATCAAGGGAACGTACAGCTAAATCACAGTACTTCTCGAAATCCTTAGGGTCATTAATTAATCCCCAGTTGATTGCACTCAAGGTACATAGACTAATCTCACCTTTGTTTGCATCATCATAAGACTCTAGTCCATGACTTGGCAATGTTATCTCACAGCAAAGGTTTGACTGGTGTATCGGTGCCTGCTTCTCGATAAACGAACCATGTGTATTTGCATGGTCTACATTCTGTAGATAGATCCGGCCTGTCTCTTTACGCTCGGTTAGGAATTGTGAGAAGACCTCAACTGCTGGTAATGTTTTCTTACGAATCTTACGGGTCTTTTCATACTTCTCGTATAACTCTTTGAACTTATCTTGGTCCTCAAAAAATGCATCATATAATCCAGGTACATCATGAGGGCTAAAAAATGTAATGTTTCCACCGGTTAATAATCTCTCGTACATTAACTTGTTAAATTGGAATGCATAGTCCATGTTACGCACACGAGTTTCATCCGTACCTCTATTGTTTTTAAGTACAACAAGATCTTCGAATTCATAATGCCATACAGGCATATAGACAGTTGCTGCTCCGCCACGTACTCCACCTTGTGAACAAGACTTAACAGAAGCTTGGAATAGTTTAAGGAATGGTATCATACCAGTATGCACAACCGAACCATCACCAATGTGTGAACCCACTGCACGAATCTTACCAGCGTTAATACCTAAGCCAGCTTTCTTACTAATGTATTTAACAATAGAAGTGCTGGTGGCATTAATAGAATCTAATGAATCATTGGTCTCAAGAACTACACACGAAGAAAACTGTCTCGTAGGTGTACGTACTCCAGCCATAATAGGTGTTGGCAATGAGATATAGAATTGACTGGTAGCGTTATAGAAGTCCTTAACATACTGCATGCGTCTTCCATTGTATTTGCCAAACAAAGTCATGGCAATCATAATGTATAACACTTGAGGTGTTTCATATATAACACCAGTTGATCTGTTCTGTACTAAATACTTAGAACGCATTTGCTCCATGCCAGCATAGGTGAAATCATCATCCCTACTGTGATCTATAATATGTGAATCAATATAATCTAATTCAGATTCTGAATACTGATTTAGGATATCTTTATCGTATACACCAGCTTCAATATTATGGTCAATGATTTCTTTCAGAGCCCATGGTTGTTTGTCACCATAGACTACTTTTTTAAGCTTATAATTAATAAGCCTAGCTGCTACGGTTTGATAGTTAGGGGTTGACTCAGTGATTAGTTCAGCTGAAGATTTGATAAGGAGGTCATGAATATTAACAGACTCCATCTCATTATATAATTGAACATTTGCGCGCATCTCTATCTCTGAGATACTTACACCAATTAAATCGTTACAGGCCCATTCTAGAACACGATGAATTTTGTTAATGTTAAATGGCTCAGTTTCACCACTGCGCTTGGTTACGAAAATAGACGTCATGTCACTCCAGATTAAATTATTTTGTAGGTATATTATAACACGCTTTAGCGCGAATGTACACAGTTACAAGATATTATTAATAGATATAAAAATGTTTTCTTGTGTTTTGTAGATTGGAACACCAGCAAAGTATCCTACTGGTTCTAGAGAATCTAGTTCTACAACAGTTCCTTTATTGCCTTCAAGGAGATCATGATTTAGAATATGCATACCTGTAGAAAGTTCTTTAAACCCCTCAGTTATGTCGATCGAAGTATCAGCGCCATAGTCGTGTAATACTTTTAGAATATCTTCTTCGGCCATACCAGTCTCTTCCTTTAGAAGATATAAGGCAGCAGCATAAGACGCAATTCTAGATTTACCGAATGGTACCTTCTCTAGAATCCTTTTAATATTGAAGACTAACTTGTGAAAAACAGTATAGACTTTCTTTTGGGCAGAGGTTTGATCCTTACCCTTAACAAGTAGCTTTCCTTTAGAGTCAATTACGCCTTCGTCAAACGCATCAGTGTCTTCCCACTTAGTTGTAAGTAGACGAACAAACTTGTACGTGATGAATAAGTCTACAGCGCTTTCTTTTAAATATTGACTCATAGTTTCCTTAATACATCTATAATCGTTGAGTCCAATGGGATTTCAACATAATCTTGTTCTGGCAAATAATTTAAATATACCAAAAATGTTTTTACAGTGCTTAGCAGAGTCATGTCAGTTTTAGACATTAATATCTCTGCGCAAACTGCAGGTCCTAATACATTACCTAATATAATAATATGATTTAGTATTAACCGCTCCTTCAAATCGTCGTCACGGTAATACCTATTGACCAGCCGGTTGATATACTTAAACCTAGATATATCTTCCTTAAAGTCTTCTGTTGTTGCCCATTTATCTTTCTGATAATGCTTCGCAGCATATAACTCGAAGTTATTTTTAGTCAGTTCCATGATATATATTTATCCTTTAAAAAGGGTTTACTTCATTACTTTCTTTAACTTACCCCACAAAGACTTTTTAGACTGACGTCTATCTAGTTCTATCCCATGCTTACGGGCTTCAATTTCCATCTCAGCTTTACTGGATTTTTCAGTAACAATATTAGCCACTGCTTCTTCAATAACATGTTGATGATAAGTAGTTGGTGCAACAACACCATTCCACGCATCTACAAATTCTTGTGTATGTGGTTCACTATTTAACATTTCACCTTCAGGTGAATAATAACCTTCTAGGTCTACTGTTGTGCCTTCAGGCCATTGATCTTTATTAACTTGCATAATACTTTTCCTTTATGTAATAATTATATCTGATAACCAGAACGTTTTAAATGTTTCTGATTCTTTCAACTTCACTCTAACGTGATTACTTCCTAATGTATCTATAGTACCTTCCTGACCGCCAGTTGTTACTATTTTATCATTCACATTAAATAATTTGCCTAACACATATTTCTCACGAATACTAGATGAACGCTTTAATTTAATATCTTGTCTAAAAGATTTTTCTTCTTTTAAACCCATTCCGGAACGAACTGCATTCATTAGTCCCTCAGAATCTTTGAACTTTGGAGGTAGACCAGAGGTAAATGCAATAAGATCATTCTTAGCTGCAGCTGCTCTCATCTTCGAGGCTGACATACCTTCTGCACCTTCAGCATCTGGATCTCTCTCACCAGCATTAATAATTTTAATAGATGCAAAGTCATAGAAACCGTGTTTAGCTTTTTTACCATTGTATACATTTACAAGCTTTTCAAATTCTTTTACTCTGTCAGAACCAACAACTAATTCAAGATTTTTAAATCCATCATTGTGAGCTATAACTAAGGCATCAAATATTGTCTTAACCTTCTTATCCATAAGAATCATACGAGCATGTACAGGGAATACTTTCCGCATGTACTTAACTTTAGTCTTCCAATCTAATGGGTTCTTTTTAGCATCTTGGGATTGCGTTGCATAAATTCTATGAACACCTGAACCTTTAGCGTGACTTACATCTAAAAGCTTTTCATGACCAATAGTAGGGGGATTAAATCGACCCCAGTTTAGAGTGACGGTTTCTGCCGCGGCCTCTTCAAGATAGTGTTCTTTAAAACTATGTAATACGCTCATTATTTTACCTCGACTCGTCGTCGTAAACTTTTCCATTAATTCTTTTAATGCCGAGTTTGTGCGCATTTCTTGTTCCGAAATGGGCATATACTAATTGATCGTATTGTTGTTCAAACCGCTTGATATAACCACTTGATAAACCGCTTTTAACCATTAAAACATGTGACTGCCGCATGTCTTCTAAAGCTTTAACAAATCCTTTTTCATTGTATGCTTCATTAACAGGACTTAACATTTGTTCTTTTGGCATATGTAATACTTTATTAACTGCGTTTATTTCTGTGGTGCTTACACCGTTTAATGTTTTCATCGTGATTCAGACTCCCATCCTTTGATTATATCTTTACTAAAGTTATTGTAACTGAATTCCATACGGTCTACAATCTTCACTGCACCGTTTGTAAGATGATCTATAGCAACATAACCTTCCGCTCCTGTTACTCTGAATCCGTCTTTTGTCTTTACAAATGTATTTATACTATCCATAGAATCAAGGTGGCTTAATAGCTTTTTCTTAGCCATTACTAATTCATTCTGCATATCAAACATACTTATAAGACCTGCTTTGTTCTCATCTGAGAAGAATTCTAAGGCATCCAGCTTGGCTGCTTCCTTCCTATCTTTTCCAGCAGCGCTTTTAAGCCTTTCTTTTTCGGTGTTATAACGATTTTCGATCCATCCGATAAGCTCATCAACGTAGGCTTTTGAATCTGTGACTTCTTCTTGCGCTCTAACTTTCGTATTACGGAAGGTATTGATATATAAATTAATATCTGAATTTGTAGCCACGTCATTAAGCGTATTGGAGGCAATCTTTTGAAAAATCTTACCTGCGTTTGATATATGTTTCGTAATTTCATCTGTTTCCTTTTTAGATAATGTGGCTAAACCAGAAATGTCAGGGAAGTTAGCAGACTTCTGCCATACTGATCTAACTGTTTTAAATGCTGCAGTTGTTACACCAAACGAAGCACTCATTGTTTCAAATGTTGAACCCGAGTAATAAGTATGCCATACCACACCAATCTTTGCATTCGTAATCTCTTTTGCTGCTTCAATAGGTACTGCATATACTATAGTGTTAGGGTGGAAAGTTACATACTTCACACCATCGATTGTTGCTTTCTTTAAGTCTTTTTTAGTGAACATGATATCACCTTGGTAGACACCTTTCTTTATACCAAGTTTACTTAATTCTTGAAATGCTATCGTAAGCTTATCTGATAAATCACCTTTAGTATCAGCCTTAACATCTGCAACACTCTTATACACCTTAGGATTCTTATTGAATATTCCTTTCTTAGCAACAAAGAACTTACCATCAGAAGGATCAATACCCGCGAATACGGCCGGCGCTCCATCCCATTTGACTGTTACTTGCTTAGTACTATTATCATGGCCAGCTAACATATCTCTTAAATCGCGTAAAGCGAAGATAGCAGACCGTGCTCCTTTGACTCCACCATCTATAACCATATCCTCTATGTGAGTCATATGAGTATTCTTTGCTTCTGCTATGTGTTTTTTAAAATTCATTAGTTGCTTACCTTAACATATACACTTGCATCTTCTGATTTAGATCCAGCGTAATTAATTAGTCTTGTTATTAGTCTATTTGCCTTTATAGTAGATGCATTGTTGAATGCCTCAAGTATAGTTATAACACCAAGTTTAGAATGAATCCATGATGCATCTTTCTTTACTATTTCTACATCAAACTCTTTCCTAGTCATCTTTTCAAACTTGGATACTCTATTATAAAAGTCTCTACGCACTTTATCGTTTTTCTTTGCTGGATCAGCTAAAGTCTTTGCTTGCTTGACAAGATTAGAGTTTGATTCTAACTTAGGCATCTTAAGCATTTCAATTGAATCTTCAATTGGACCGTAACCAGCACCGCCGCCTCTTGCACCTTTACCTGTTATCTCAATCTTCATTGTGCCAAAAGATTTATTAGCAGCTATTTGCAGTATCATACCTTCTTTAGATGTTATACTACCTCTCTTCGTACTCCAAAAGGTTCCTCTCTTCTCACCCTTGACTTGCAGTTTATCAACTTTATAATCATCGGTAGGTACAGGTACTTCTTTATTGTATTCTTTAAATGTTCCAGTGCCTTTGTCAACTATCTTAAGGGATATGCCCACAATTCTTCTTGCTATATACTCTTCTAACATATATACATTTAGTGCATGAACAGTAAGTACAGGTATATTATCAGCATTAAAACTCTTGTCAAGGGCCCAGATATCACCAGGGTTCCACTTATCATTATTAAGATTCTTCATATCATTGTTTCGATATGCGTCTTTTTTCTTTGAGTATATGTCATTCATCTTTACGTCATCGCGATGGAATGTCATACCTTTATTAATAAAGCCACCATCAAGTAATACTACTGCCGATAAGTATGAACTCTTTCTCCAATCATCTGGTATACTTAACATTGTTTTAAGGTTAGTACCACCAGTAAATGCACGATTGGTATATTTACTTAGAATATCATTAGTGAAATGTTCGTATGTCTTTTTACCTTCACCTGTTACTGCAGCACACCACAATGCTTGTGCTGATTCGCTTTCCGCTGTAGCCTTTGTTCCAGGGCCAGCGCCACCCATATCACCACCGAATATTTTAGACTTAAAAATGTGGCTACTACTTACATTCTTACCATCATAGGTACCAATAGAGAAACTCTTACCGTCTCTTGTAAATTTATCTAAGGCGTCTAAGGCTAATTTCTTATCTGTTACTGTAAACAAGTCATTCTTATGGCCTTTACCTGGAACCATCTTGATAGGTGTACCATCTTTAATTAATTTTTTAAGGATTTCTACTCTTAATTCACCAGTAACAGCATTAACACCACCAAGATCACCGGGACCTAATGGGGCTTCAGTAATAAAATTATCAGAAGAAAAATATTCTGCATCTTTTAATCTATATGGCTCTGTCATTGTTCGTTCGTATCTTGTCTTACGATCAAGTACCTTATCAAACTCTCTGTGGTTTAAACCAAAGTGATCAGCAGCAATAGCTTTAATTTTATCTTTAGATAGACCTCTAGAAATTACATCAGGATCTTTCCTTAATGCTTTCATCATGAGCAGAGCAGCTTTATACTTGTCTTGGTGTTGGTGTCTATATATCATTCGCTTCACCTTCTTAGGGAGCAAATCAATTATACGCATACCAGTATCTTCTTCTACTTTTTTGTTAAAGCTTAACATTAATTATCTACCTTTGCTCCAGCTCTCCATTGGTAACATGACCAATATCCTGCTGTAGTTTTGTCTTTTTTATCTGCACAGTTATGACGGGCTCTAAAAGCTTTACGTCTGGCAGGATCATCTCTTTTAATTTCCATGTTAGGATCACCAAATGTAACCTTTACAACATTACCTTTAGCGTTCTTTACATATACATGGAACTTGTGTTTTGCACCTTTCTCAGAACGAGTAGGATTATTTAGTGTCTTGCCTTCATACTTCTCAACAACTAAGTCTTTGTACATGTCTTCACACATACAATCGATGGCCTCTACTTCTTTATATGTTTTCAATTTGCATCCATCCATTTTTTAGCTGCCTTATTTTTAGGCATAGTTTTAGACCACTTGACAATAAAGTTTAATACCTTGCGTACTGATATTGGAGTTTTCTCTCTTACAGAGTTATCTATCTCGAAAAATAATTTGCCGAATGACTTTTTAAAAGGATCCAGGCCTGATTGTAATTCTTTCCACTTAGTAGTAACTAACTCAGGACCAATAGTTCTATCACCATCAAGTCCTCGTTGTCTGTCTGCTTCTATTGAACCTTCTAAAGATAGATTAACATATACCATAAGGCATTCGTATCCAAGAGATTCTAATGTTTTCTTTTGCTTAAGTAACTTACCAGAGTTAGCTCCAGTGCCATCAATAACAAGACCTAGCCTTCCAATCAATGCACCACTTTGTTTTGCTTGTGTATGTCTTTTTGCTACAGTTCGTATAACGCCACGTTCAAATTTTCTGTTAGGGTCAAGGATAACTGTACCTTTCTCGTCAGTTAATCCTGCAGATTTCATGTAGCGGGTAAACTCTATATCTGAATTAATTTCTTTGTATCCTAATTGCCCAGGAAGGGCCATAGAATCGGCAACAAAAGATTTGCCAGCACCCGGAGCGCCAGCCATAAATACTGCGTGGAAGATTGAAGGATCATTTCTTCCTTCGAGTATGTGTTGTCTTAAAGATTTCATTTATTCCCTTATAAACTGAATATATAAAGGTATTTATACTATTATAAATTCTTAATAATTTTATTTAAGTTCTTTATTGTACTGTACTTTTTAAGCTTAATTAGCTTAGGTTCCATGTGACTACCTATGCGTTCTATGTTAACATACCCATAATAATCAAGGATACATATCATAGCCATAATGTCACCGAGCTCTTGCTCTAAATGATCCTTGTTCTCTTCATTATCCACGCCAAATCTAATTAACTTAGAATTGGCCTGAACAACTTCTGCACATTCTTCTGATAGAATGGTTAGTGTTTCTTTAAGATTCATTTTCTTCTTCTTTAGGTCCTAATACATAATCCTGCTTAGTCAATGTATCATCTAATATACTTTTTAATATATCACCCAATGCAGTATTGAATTGTATATTGCCATGAGGATTTTCCCCAGGATATTCTATAACTTCATAATTAAAGTTAATAGACTGTGTTGTTTCGTTTAGTTTAACATCCATGTATCTGAATATAACGTTGTGGTATTCACCACCCTCTAACCGTACATACCAATGTTCAGTATCTAAATCATTCTTATCTACAAATGACCACTTGTCAAACGGTTTAAATTTATCTTTTATTAAACTGGACTTCATATGTATTCCCTTCAATTTCAAATCTCATAGTCGAATGTGAATATTCTTTACGCGTGGTTTTGTTTTGACGCACTTCAGTTTGACAAACAACAGATGTAGTATTTACCTTACCTTTGGCTTCTTCAGTCTTTGCACCAACCATACCACCGACGACAGCACCAGTTGTCCTATCGATATTAAGAACATCGCCTAAGATACTTCCGAAGATTGCTCCCCATACAGCACCTTCAACAACATTACCTTTCATCTTTGTCTCTTCACCACATACTTCAACATAGTATGGCTCAAGATAAACAACTTCATGATAATGGTCCTTCACTGAACCTCTTACACTTGAATCGGCAATGGCCATTGTTGACCACATTACTGCTGCACCAGTTGCTAATGCTAATACTTTTGTTTTAAGCATTCTGGCACCTCTTACTATTAGGATGCCTCTTACACCGGTATGTACCGTGACTCATATCTTTCTTAACTTTCGGCTGTCCTTTTGCTCGTTTTTTTATAAACGGCACTGTTGTCTTACCCATTATTCTTCCTCCACTTTTATTAAATACATTACATTAGCTTCTTTAAATAAAGCTGCAGCATTCTTGTTTGATTTATCCCAATCACTATTATACTTAGCAGGTCTCATGGCAACAACCTTTTTGATACCGACTTGAATAATACCTTTAGCACATTCATTACAAGTAGGTAAACCATACACATACATAGTAGAATCTTTTAAAGATACTCCATTAAGAGATGCGTTGTATATTGCATTCATCTCACCATGTACAACTAATTCATATTTCCTTTCACGGTTATTTAGTCTCTCTTCAGAATCTTTAATTCCTCGTGGGAAACCATTGAATCCTTGTGATAGTATCTGACCATCAGCACCTACAACCACACAACCAATCTTAGTACTAGGATCTTTACTCCAAGTAGAGATTACCTTTGCTAACTTAATATATTTATCTGTCCATGCTGTAGACTGCATTAATGAACTCATACATTAAACTCCTCATATCTATTGGCGACCTTAGGCGGTTCATCCCTCACATTGAGAGTTTGTGCAGTTTTTTCTACATCATACAGTCTCATCTTAGCTCTGTCAATACCCACTACAAACTTTTTATTTGATCCTGTTGGATCATTATATCTGTTCTTAAGTTGCTTAATCATTATCTGATTCATGTTATCTAATTCTTCTGTTGCTATAAGTGCAAACATTAAGTCAGCGGTTGCTGGTAGACCAAATGATTCAGATGTATCTTCTAAGCCTACATCAGAGTTACCAAAACCACCTCTCGTGGTTTGTGTTGCAGTTAGAACCGGTAGATTAAACTCTACAGCTAACCCACGTAATTCTTCAGCGATTGCTTTGACATATGTATATGAGTTAATAGAACCACCCATAGCTTTCATACGAGCGCTTGAACAGATATTCAAGTAGTCTATACAGATTAAATCAGGTTCAAAGTCTCTTTTGATCTTAAGCTCTTTCAATAAAGACCTAAAGTTATTTGCATTTGCTGCACCAGTAGGATATTCCTTTACAATAAGTTTGCCAACACCTTTGTCAGTAAGCTTATGCATCTTCTTATCAAACATATCTTTTGATAGATTCTCTAATTGATCAATAGGTACATTCATTAAGTTAGCATCAATACGTTCAGCAATTCTTTCTTCTGCCATTTCCATAGTTATGTATAACACATTTTTCATCTGTGTTAAAGCACCAGCGGCAACATGACACATGAATAGGGATTTACCTACACCGGTTCCTGCAAGGGCAACATTAAGAGACTTGTTTACTAAACCACCCTTTGTGATCTTATTAAACATCTCTAAGTCAAATGGTAGGTGCTCTTCTTCTCTATGATAGAAATCGAATCGAGAATCTGAATCATCTACATAATCATGACCTACTTTAATATCAAAGTTTACACCAAGGGCTTCACTTAATACTTCAGGTAGAGAATTCTTACCTAGAGTCTCATGCTTACCTTCAATAATATTAATTGAATCCATGATAGCCAAATAGATTGCTCTGTCCTGACACCACTTCTCAGTGTGTTCAATAAGCCATGGCATTGTCTGTTCTTTCTCTTGTACACTGATCTCAGGTATAAGAGCTAATGAATCAGAACCAACTTTAGGATTATTTCTTAATTCAATACTAAGTGCATCTGCACTAGGAAGTTTATTAAACTTATTAACGAAGTCAACTATCTCAGAGAATACTGCTCTGTAAGGATCTTCAAAGTATATAAGCTTTAAATGAGGAATTACAGTTCTAGTGTAATCCTCATTAAGCATTAAGTTACGTAAGATTAATGTTTCAATCTGCATTAAATATCCATATCTTCAGGTGATGATGATTTAATCATGCTAGCATGACCGACTTCGTACTTGCCTTTAAGGTATGCTTTGAAGTCTGTATCCTTAAAGATAGGTAGCCAAAAAGATTCTTTAAGTGTTTCAGCAACACGAACCTTCTTATCTTCTATCTCACCAGTCTTCTTATTAACCTTAGAGTACCAACCGATATTAGGCTTGACTACATATCCACCTTCAAGTGCAACATCTAATAAGCCAGAGTATGATTCAATACCACCTTCCCATGTAACAGAGATAGGGATCTTAGACTTCTCACGCACAAACCGTGACTTCTCTACATTGATCACAAAGTTATAACCCATGATCTCCGTACCTTTCTTCTCTTGCTGACGACCAATGATCCAGATATTATCACTTGAGTAATAGATACCTGTACCGCCTGATACGATAGCTTTAGGGAATAGACCAATCTCTTGGTAGGTATGGTTAACAGCAATCAACGGAATGTCTCTCATAGTTAAATATGGAGTGGTCATTCTGAATAAACCCTTAAGGGCTTTTGCTCTTGACATATCTGCCACAGACTTTTCATTCATAGCATCAGTCAATTCTTTAATAGATGCAAGGTTGCCAATAGAGTCAATAACAATAATGACTTTATCTTTGCGTTCGATATTTTCTAATTGATTAATTAGATCGAACTTCAGTTCTTCTACATTAGTTATTGGACTATGCAGAACTCGAGAAGTATCAATACCAAACGACTTAAAGTATTGTTGCGGGCTACCAAACTCTGAATCATAGAATAACAACACAGCATCTTCATACTTGTCTAAGTATGCTGCTGCCATTAGAAGAGCAAACGAAGTCTTAAAATGCTTCGATGGTCCTGCTAATACTGTTAGTCCGGAAGACAGACCTCCGTCTGGGTCACCAGATAGTGCAACGTTAATCATTGGAACCGGTGTGGTTACCATATCTTTGCCAGAAAACAATTTAGACTTATCGAGAACTGCTGTCTCTTTAATCCTAGAATTCTTCTGAAGTTTATCCATTATACCCATTTGTACTCCTTCATTATTAATTTAATTATCGTCAAAGAATTTTTCAAGCAAAATAGTTAAAATAACTATAGCTGCTATCCAAAAAATATATTGTGAGTATTCATAACCCATATATCTTCTCCTTATCAATTTATGTATCTATTATATCACATTTAGATGGGAAGTACATACCCTTGATCAAATTCTTTTCTTCGATAACATTCTGGTGAGATGTGAACACTTGATGTTCCTTCCATCTTTTCTTTAGCATATACTTCTGGATTCATCATTAGCCATTCATTAGGATACATAATCTTATTCATGCTGATCATATCCATTGTCTCAATGATACCTGCTAGGGCTTGTGATCTATCATAATATGAACCCCAAAATGGTTGACCTTTATAGTAACCTGTCTTAGGTAATTTCCTACCTTCAAACTCTATGGGCCATGGCACTGCATACTCAACTGGTATTGGCAAACTATCACCAAACCTTTTTAATTCAATCCACATATCTCTATAGTCAATACCTAATCTGCATATGTGATGTCTAAGATCTATATTACCAAAGACTAATGTGATACCTTGTAGGTTGTTACACTTAGCCATATGATCACGTACGTATTGGAAATTGCTCTTGATCATGCCGTTAAGAGTAAGCCCATTGGTTTTAATAACCATGCTCCCCTCAGGGGCGAACGCGGCCGTATGGGAATCACCGATGGTTAACCAATCTGTATCAAGATCAGTGGATAACATTGTTTGAGCTCCGTCGCATTTGTCTTGGACACGAGCGCACCAGTCTTTATCTGGGCAATCTTTTCTCTTGGCTAACATATTTCCATACTCAGGCATATCAATGTCTAGTGAATAAACTTTGTCAGCTAGTAAAAAGTTATCCACCCTCTGCTTAAGCTTATCATCAAATCCACCGAATAGATTAATAGATCCACCGAAGTTTACTCCATGATCTAAGTATAGTATCTCAACTGGGTCAGCATCATGATTGATACCAACGTTTAAATTCTCTGCCCACGTACGTGCCCAACCATATCCATGGCTATTCTTCTTACGTGGTATTTTATTAAATGTTCCTGTTATCATAAGTTCTTATCCCATTCCCTATAGCTATCTGTTTCATATAGTGTTTCATCTGTCAATGCAGGTTCTTTACCTACGTTCCAAAATAGTATATCTTTATCAGAATGTTTTGGAATAAATTTCCATACCTTACCATCATATGTAGCAATGTTTGGAAATGGAGGTAGGTTCTCTGGCTTCTCTGGCGCAGTAAATGCACGTGCCTCAGATATAACCTGCGCCCTACCTAATTCACCTGCTTTCATATTTCTACTTACTGCTACAGATACAAACTCTGCATTAGGCCAAGCTATCTGTAATGAACGTGTCAATACACCGGTTGATGTAGCAACATAGACAACATCAGGTTCTTTAATCTTACTGGCAACCTTTACCATTCCTGCTGTAACTAATTTGTGTTTAAGTCCTAAGGGAATAAAGAATGCATTTGGATTCTCATCAGCCCACTTCTTAGCAATTAGGTTTAGGTTAGGCATGGCTGCAATTCTATGGAAGGATGCTTCTGCTCCTTGCTCTATACAACATGCTTGATGAGATGAAATTCTTTTAGATGAGGGCATAAACAAACGCACACTTTTATTGTGTCTTTTTGCAACATCTAATATACTTACACCAGCCAAACCAGTTCTTGGTTGGACATACACAATAGTATCTTCTTTGATACTTGACATTAAACAATCACCACCGCGGACCTTTGATCCAACTAAGTCATCATCTCTTACAACTCTTATACCTTCATGCATAACAATGCGTGGTTCAGGATTAGGATCTTCCCAATCACCTGCAAGATCTAAGTAATAATTCTTAGCTTCATCTGGTTGCATCATTCCAACATCGACGTTGAATCCGTCTTCTACGTGGTTATTGTGTGGCATTGTTTTCCTTTTTTTCTTTCCATGCTTATATTATAACATAGTTTACCTAGATTGTACAACTATATTGGTAATATATTACTTTTTTCTGGTGGTGTGCCCTGTCTCTGTTCCCAGCCAGATACCCAACCGCTGTTATTAGTTATAGTAGATGTAATGTGGTCAAATGTACCGTTACCTCTTGGCACATAATTCTGACCAAACCTCACAAAGTCACACATCACATCTTCAAGATCCTTAGGTTTACCACCTGTGCGTTCTCTTAATAGATCCATGAACTCATCTGGCTTATATCCTGTAGATAACTTCTTCATACAACGGACTGCGTTATTACCTAAATAGGTATGTGAATCTACATCTACAGACTCTGGAAAATAATCTGAGCAATCCATAGAGAATGCAGCATATTGGAAGTTAAACTTTCTGTGCCCCATCTTTGCATTATGTTTATTTAAAAAGTCTACAATATCTTTATGACCTTTCTTTTCTTTAGAGTCATACAATAACCAATCAGTGAATTCAAACATTAACTTCGGTAGTTCCTTTGTCATAAAGTCTACATTAGTTACACCCTTTTTAGGAGCTGGTGGTTGGTTACCAATAGAAGTAAAGATCGGACCTTTCTGTTTCTGCTTTACTAAGTCTTCACACATCTCTTCTATACTATTAAACTGTGTACCCCAATGCTGAATAATGTTATTACGATATCCATGGTCATTCTCAAATGATGCACCACTTCCTGTAATACGATGGCACATCATAACAAAGAACCACGTAGACAAACCCCAAGTGATCTTATCATTTTCACTATTAATAGATCTACGAGATTCATTCTGCCATCTCCATTTTGGAGTATTAGAACCAAACTTTAAGTCTTGCAAGACATTAGAAAAGCCAGCTGCATTCCGTGTCTTACAATCATAGATGTCTATCTTCTGTAAGAGAGGATCATTGATAAGCTTATTCGCTTCAGGACCCTCGTAATCTAATGGTCCCCAATTCACGTTGTCTTGTAACCAACCTGCCTTAGGGTAGTAATAGTTTACTAGCACATCTAGTGCCTCTTCGTTAAGCCACATTAAGCTGCCACTTTTACTGGTAATACTCTAGTTGGTTGAACCAAATCAAAATGTTTTTCATAGACATGTAAATTTTGTACTTGCCAAATCATTTTGCCAGGTTCAATACCGAGATCATTTGCTAATTCGTTAAGAACATATTGTTGCCATGCATAATCATTCTTATAACCATACACAACATCATTAGATCTCATCTGCACACAGCATTCTAATTTATCATCACGGATATAATAAGATACGGTATTAGTACATATAAAGTCAGACATACCGAGGTAGTCATATTCTTCCCATATACTTGGACGAGTGTAAATCATTTCAGCACGACGGCTATTTTCATTACTCATTAATTCTGCTAAGGCATTATTATATTGATCACCATTCTCTTTAGACCATATTAAATAGCCATAGTTAGAATTAATAAAGCCTTCAGGAGATGATGCGTAGTTCCATGCTTCAGGTGGTTTACGTTCACTGCCGTATATATCATTAACATTAAGTGATTGCGATTTATACCATTCGATTTCACGATTGATATATTCTAAGTTAGGTTCACCGAAGATTGCCGGTTCATTTGCTTCAAAGCTTGCACCGATAAGTTCAATGCATTTAACACCGGTCTTATCGGTGGTCATATTCATTTGGTGCTGCTTGGCCGCGACAAAGTAATCACGAACATCTTGCACCCTATAAGGTTTAATCAACATTGTCTGATCTCTTAGTAATAGGATTATTTAAATAATCGAGTGTAGGATCTTGGCCTTCCATTTTGCCACGAATATATGAGACAGCAAAAGATGCATAATTAATAAGATCTTTATACGTGTCTTCAAGTGACTCAAAGTTATTGGCTTGACCCGATTCAAGTAAAGACTGAGCACGCAACATTTTGCCGTGCATAGTATCATGTATAGAATTGACACCACGTCGGTAATGCATTGCTTGTTTTACTTGCGAGTTAGGGTTTTGATAGTCTTCTGACTTTTTAGCTTGAAGTTCTGCACATTCTTGCAGGATTAGTATTGATTCTTTTTGCATTTATTTCTCCATTGAAAGGTATATTATAACATAGTTTATTGTGTTTGTACATACTCTGTACCATTAAAATTATATTCATTTAAGAATATATAATCACCGGTCTTCTCTTGGTAATGATATGCTAAAACTGTATCAGCAACATCATGACCAAATTCGACCTTACGGACTAATAGATCACCCAACATATACTTCACATTATACGGGTTACGTGTAGTTTTGACTTCAATCTCACGACCTTCAAGATCAAACACATCCATAAATCCATTAGGATTATCTGTGTATCCGCACTTATCTATTAGATATAGTTCTGCACATTGCCCCATCAAACAATCTTCTAAGATCTTTTCTTTAGATCTCATATTTGGATTCCAAGTTATCTTTTCAGATTCAGGCTTGGCCCTTTCGTATAAACGTTTAGGATCTATGTCTGTTTGGTTAAACGTTTCCGTATACGAATTCAATGGCGCGATCGGCCTCTTTGTCAAATGGTCTTGATTTATACCAGTTTCCGTTTTCATAATCTATCTCCTTGCATAATGTAGTGATCTCTTGAGCAGTTATATTATACTTCTGTCTGACAGCACTTCCTGCAATTGAAACCATAATGGCATACATCTTTGTATACCAACCAGTCTCAGAGATTTGGTTATACTCTTTAACTAATTTTTGATTAACGAATGGGCAATCTCTATAATTGCTCCATGTTATACTATTGTTTGTCATTTCATTCTTGCGGTGAGCAAGCAATTGACGACGAATTTCAGGTGGGAGATGGTCTAATAAACCACCAGCTCTCTGTACATAATCATGCTTTGCCATAATATCATATGGATTCATAATCATGCCAGAGAAGTTCTTGAATATAAAATTATATGCACCTGCGTATTGGCCAGGGATATAATACATACGACTTAGATCTTTTGTTTGAGGATCACCAATGTCACCTAACTCTTTATTAAGAGCAAACCAGAAGTGCTTGATCTTGTCCTTAGGAACATCTTCACTTAATGGGAATACTATCCTAAACTTAGGATGCTCTTTAGTGGATGAAGCAGTAGAATATACGATGTGATTCCATTGACCGTAGTTGTCAAGCAATTCTTTCTCAAGATCTCCATCAAATATGTGTTCATCTACATCTACTGCACACCAACCTGCCCAACATATCACACTAGCATTAGAACGAGTTGTATCAGGTTCATAAACTGCTGGTGATATTAAAGAAGCTGACTTTTTATCTTTACGGGGTAAAGCCGATAAGTCAATGAATAACTTCTCAAAAGAAGCATCGTCTTTAAAGTCGACACGCTTATGAGTTTTGTTATCAAATACTGATTTAAATAATGTAAGTGCTTTCATTTTTTCTTAAAAATTAATTCATTTTCCATTGTGCCGTATGTCACTGAAATACTATAACTACCTTTATTAGTAACAAGTTCAATACCGTTGAAGCTCATTACCTTTTCTTTAGTTTTAGTTTCTAAATACCTTTTCAGATCGGTTAAACTTCCCCAACGACGGGTTAAATGTTTCATACTTTTTCTATGTTACCGTTTTTCCATGCAGCAAATTGAATACACCATTTAGTGTGTTCTTTTAAAGTGATTGTGTGTATATCAACACCCTTGTACATTTGTAACCATAGGTCATAGGTTATTTTACTTTTAGCTATTGGCATTCATATCTCCCATCATTTTAATATACTCAGAATCTGCCGTAAAGTCAACTAAGTCAATACTAACTTTCTCATCATAGGTAATAGCATCAGGAGTCCAGCTAGAATTAATATCAGGGTTATCAGCTAGAATATCAGTCCTTGCTTTGTTTGCTACTTCCATACGATCTTTAATTTTATCAGAAAAACTATTTGCAATAATACCATGATTACCCTGATGTGATGGAGCTTTCCAATCAGAAGGTTTAATAAGATCTGGAAGGCCTAATGGATTTGGACGTTCAGGTTTAATGCCGACTTCCTTTGCCATATTCGCAGCCAAGACATTATCCCATGCTTTATATGGATCTACACCTAATGCATCTAATGTACCAATAGCTACAACACAAAGATCAATAAGACCATCTACAATTTCTTCAGCATCTTCTTCAAAGTGTGCTTTCTGAGTTTCTTCGAATTCTTCTTCGATAAAATCTAAGCGAAAATCTATAAACTTTTTTAAATCATATGGACTTGCGGTAGCGGTCCATTCATGTACACCATATTTGTTATGCATTGCTGCAATATCTTCTACCCAATTTTTACTCATTATCTTACTCCGATTGCGCTTTCTATAATTACAAGTGTAACATATACTGCGATTGCAATGCAAGCTATATAACCTGCACCGTATAAAAACTCTACTAATTTCATCATTTGATTAGTGCCTCTGGATTTAGTTGGTCCATACTATTCCACGTTTTATTTATTAAAACATTAAGTGTAGTGGACAACTCTTTTAACTCTACCATGCTACATCTTCCTACCAAAGTATCTCTAGGTGGATGAGTAACGCTGCTGGTGGGATATTCATTCCTATCCGCTGGTTGCTGATCAACAGCTGCAGCCGGTGGGCCTTCGTAGTTATTAAGAAAGGCTATAAGTCCAGGCTTGTCAGTAGGTACTTCATAAGGTTCAACTATACCAAACTGCTTCTTGGCATCTGTTTGATTGGCAGCGAACTTAGTTTTATCTTTATTGACATATAGTTTCATAATATATACTTCCTTCTATTAATTTATACTACTATTATAACACGCTTTTTGCAAAAGTACATACTTAACTGAAAAATGATTCAAGTGTAATACTTCTTTCACTCTTCCATCCAACCGCATCTAGTACAGGTTCAATGGCACCTAAGAATGTCTTTTCAAATTGCATATTATAGTCCACGTACTTATCCAGATTAAATTGCTTTGGCATGTAATCAATAAAGGCAATAACATTCTCCTTGATAGGATTTGGCTTGACTAAGTATGTAAACTTAACCTTATCACCACTGGTTATCTTCTCTATTTTTCTGCTAAGCTTCTTATCAGTAACTAAATTGTTATGGAGGATTGCCCCACGAATGTGGATTGGCGTACCTTTCTTATATACAGTATCCTTATCTGTCCACTTGTTTAAGTTATTCACACCTCGAGGAAAGCTAACTTCTTCGGCAGAAGCTTGACGGAATGCAATCTTAAAGTTTGCTATGTCACTCTGCACAGTCTCCTCATCAGTTTCAATGATCCGCTTGAATATATCTTTTAATGCTTGACGACATATAGCTGGAGTAGATGATTTGATTGCCTCGATGCCCATGATCTTTAACTTGGGTTTGGCATAACGAACACCTTCATTGTCATACACATTTAATATGTATCGCTTCTTTGCTGTCCATATACCACGATCAGCAATAACCTCACGACCCATAACCATATGGTTTTGAATACCACCTAGAGATTTATATAGACGATCATAACACTCAGTCAGTGCTCCTTCAAGCGCTGTAGAACATATCTTATCGAGGAAGTCTACAGGATTAACTGGCTTAAACTGTTTAACCAATTGGTCAAGGGTAACATAGACCGAGTCTGTATCAATGGCAACTACATAATCTTTATTAGTCTTTAATGTGGTATTAAGATAATTGTTAAGGTTGTTCTCTGCCCAACGAATAGTCGCTTGACCAGTAAGAGTGATACCCTCGGCAATTCTCATGTCGAAGTATCTAAACCATTTATTACCCATCGCACCATACAAAGAGTTGAGTAGAATCTTAAGAGCCATTTGTTGGTTCTTAGCGATAGCTATACGTTTCTCAAGTGCATAGACTTCAGACTTTACTGTACATAATTCTAATTCTTGTTCAGCTTTAATTTGTTTTTGTTTATGACCGACACGTTCTGTGTAGATCTCTTGAATAATTGATGGTAATACACCTAGCTTCTTGGTGCTGAACCGTGTGCCATTGACCGCTAAAGCTGTATCGGGAACATTGTTTTGTACTTGCCCCTTTAATACAGATTCAACATTGACACCCGGTTCATCATCCAGTAATATGGTCTCAGGCGACATATTGTATTGCATAATGATAGATGGATAAAGAGAGTTTAAGTCAAACGAACATATCCAATCGTGCATACCTACTTGAGGTTCTTTTACATAACCGCCAGGATATGCACCTTTAAATGATTCAGCGTTCATAGGAACAGCAATGTGTTTACTATGTAAGTCTCTATAGATTAGTGAATCCCATATAGCCACAGTACCAAGTACTTGCTCATAGTTAACACCACCTTTATATGCCATGGTTAGACATAGAGTAATAAGACCAAGCTTATCTTCCATACGATCAATGAGTTCTACATCCTTGATGTTATAATCAATAAACTTTTGATAGTCATTGTCATATAATTCATTAAGGTCAGATGCTTCACCGAAGTCAAGCTTCCTCTCACCGAGAACAACATTAGCAATATGGTCAAGCTTGTATGATTCCTGTGGACCATACGAATAGCCGAACTTTTTAAAGATAGCCATATAGTCTAATATAGCAATACCTTTTAATTCATATTTAATTGTGGATTGACCGAAGCCTGTATGTGTCTCCCGCGCATCAACCATCTTCCATGGAGATAAACGTTTCATGGTAGATTCACCACATATCTTGGCAATACGATTAACAAGGTATGGTATATCAAAGAATTCTATATTCCAACCCGTGAGAACATCAGGGGAGGTAGTATTCATATGCTTAACAAACTTGTTTAAGAGATCTCTCTCATCCTCACACCATATGAATTCCACAGCATGGTCTTGCATTAATGATTTATCTACATCATAATCCATGCAACCAAATGTGTAATAGGTATCATCGATATTATTCTTTGTGGTGATTGCTGTTATTTCCTGATCAGCCAGAGCCGGCTCTGGGAAACCATCACCGAACTTACATTCTATATCGAGGGAGGTAACATTAATAAGATTACGATCCCATGCGATATCGCCTGGAAACTCCTCATTAATATACTGCACAACATAGTTTGTATTGCCAAAGATTTTAAAAGAAGGGACGTCACTATATGACTTATTGAAGTTTGTGGCTTCACTCATATCATTAAAGACGATAGGCTCTACTGGTGTACCATCTAAGGCATTCCAAGAAGAGTCATCACGTGCCTTATTGCTAGTGACAAAAAGGGAAGGCTTGAACGGAACGGAATAAGAAATCTTATTACCGTTCTCGTAGCCAATGTATTTGATTACCTTGCCATAACGGAAGGCGTTTGTATAGAAAGTTTGATTCATGTGTATATTATAACACGAATCTTAGCATAAGTACATACTTTTATACTAATATTTTTCTATTATTTTCATTTAGTTGAATGACACTTTCACCTTGAACCATCTTCTTATATTGACCTTTCAAATCTTCGGTTGGCTCTAAGTTGAACATAATATGATCTTTCTTAATTACCATATTATCAATTTCGCAATAAGACATATAAGGCATGAAGCCAATCTTACCCTTATCTGGAATTAAAAGAACTGGGTCTGTTACTGTTAATGTTAGACCTGACTGATTTACTACGTTTGCAAGAACCTCTTCACCCGATGTTAACCGGATTAATTTAATATCTTTCATTATCTATTTTTCCTTTAATTGTTTATTTCTATAGTCTGCAACTGCAGATTTTATTGCATCCTCTGCCAATACACTACAGTGTATTTTTACAGGAGGTAATGCTAATGCATCAGCAATTTGTGAATTTTTAATTTCGTCAACATCTGACACGTTCATTCCTTTTACCCATTCGGTTAATAAAGAACTTGAAGCGATAGCTGATCCACAGCCATATGTTTTGAATTTGGCATCTGTAACAATGTTATCTTCAATCTTAATTTGAAGACGCATCACGTCGCCACATGCCGGGGCACCTACCATACCAGTACCTACATTTGGATCTTTAGAATCCATTACGCCCACGTTGCGTGGGTTATTGTAGTGATCTAAAACTTGGTCTGAGTATGCCATGTGCCCCTCTCCTTTTTTAGTTAAACTTAATAAACATTATTTAAGCAGCAAAGCTTGCGCTGCACTTAATGCACCTAAATTAATTGTTTGAGGTTTATCTTCTTCTGGAATATTGTTCTCCAAAATAATGATAAGTAGACCATCAACAATATCAGCACCAATCACTTTGATTGTATCTGCTAAAGTAAATGCTCTCTCAAACCCTCTTGCCGAGATTCCACGATGTGTGTATTCTCTCTTATCTGTCCCGGTCTTTTTATTACCTGTAACAGTTAGAACACCTCCTTCAAGGGTTAGGTCGATATCATGTTTAGAAAATCCTGCGACAGCGATTTCGATTAAAAAATGCCCATCATCTTTCTTAATAACATTATAAGGCGGATAGCCTGAACCTCTAGCAACATCCGGATTAATTTCAGTTAGTGTATTAAAAAGTTGATCGAATCCAAGGAATGTATCCCTGGGAAAGTTAAATGCTAAGTTTGACATAATTGTCCTCCTATTAAATAGCAAGGTTAAAAGTGTAGCATCATGCTACGGTTAGTGTAGGCCCTTTCGGCATCCTACAAATTTATTTATACAGATATAATAACCTATATAGAATCTTTTTCTGTGTAACGAGTAAAATCCATACCAGTTAATATTATACACCCTGTGCCATCTTCGAATACACCAATTATTGTATATGTATTTGTTTTCACATTAAGGGCAAGTACCATATCAAGTTCATGAATCTTTTGAGTTCTAGCATCTTTTAATATCGCTCTGCCCATTGCCAGTGGCATTTCCCCATGTTTTTTTTCAACTAAATCAAATGCTATTCGATTATCAGAGTTGCAAGTAACTTCAGAGTAAAATGTTCTAGGTTCTGCGAGTGCGGTTGTAGCCACAGTAAAAGCAAGCGCTGCAGCTATAAAATATTTTTTCATTTACTTTATACCGATATTATATTTTGGACATAGTTCCCATTCAGTTTTATCCTTATGAGATATGATTTTAATTTGGTTTAATGATGCTGTCTCACCAATAGAAGTTACCGTGGTCAATAAACCCCAGTCGTCCATCAGTTTGACAATTGTATTTCTACGTTCTAAATCGTTTTTAGTTAGATTCGATGGCTTACCATCTAATAAGAATAACTCTTTAAAATGAGTTATAAAGTACCTTCCTTGCTTATGTAATATATGGCAGGATTGAAATAATTTATTGTCTTTTTTAGATGCTACACCGATTCGTGTAAGTGTTTCGCGTATCTTAAGAAAGTCATCTGGCTCTGCCAGTATAACCTCTAACATCATATCTGGTTTCCAAGCCACCAGTTCATCGTTGAATTCCGCCATGCTGTATCCTATTCCTTATAATATTCAAGTTATCATTACTTAAAAGCGGAAGGACATCACGAGCCTTTTCATTACTATAACCATAATATTCTTTAATTATCTTAATGTCGTCGGATTCCGTTGACTTATTCCACTTAGAAAACCTATTACGCTTTCTAACTATATTTATAAGGAATTGGTATTGCAAACCGCCATCAAGATGATGATACTTATTCATCTCGTTGGCGTATATTACAGTATCTGGAAAGTAAGAAAGACCACGGTTTACCATAAAGGCGTTGTAGTCTTTCTCATTCTCCAGTATATCTTTCTTACTGTTTGATATTGATTTAATTAATTCAAATGGATTCATAGCTATATTGTATCACAGTTTTTAGTATTGTACATACCTAAACCTCAGACACAAACTCCGTTGTCATTGGGAAAATCTTAGCAATCTCAACTGCAATAGCGCGGGCTAAGTCCATGTGTTCTAGTTGTGTACCATGGCCAGATCGGAGTTCAATGTAATGTATCCATGATCTTAACGTTGCATTAGCAAACAACCGTGAGATTGTATTACCTTCAGGCATCACACATCGTGCTTGCTCCTTAGCAATACCATTAGCAATTGCCCATCTATATGAAGCTGATGCCGCATCAATTACAGTCTTCTGTTTTTGAATCCATCGTTGTTGTAAACGTTCATCATCTACTTCAACAGAGTTTTGGCGGTTACTAGTATCTTGCAATCGAGCTTCTCTTAAAACAAATGGATACCCCATGTCATTTGGATCAGCATATCTTTGGCTAAACTCTTGAAATGACATTGAACGATGTCTAAGCAATTGCCGTGCAATATCACGGGTTGTTTCAATGCCTAGAGTACAACTCACCATCTCAAGTGGTGACCAATGTTTGTGCTTAACTAAATACCGTATAAGCTTATCGGCCGTGGCAGTATTCATTTCGTTCGCTGGATTAGATACACGTGCACAGTAACTAATTAGATCTTGTGCATTCTCAATACCAGCTTCTGTCAATTCGTCTGATGGCTGAGGCTTTACTACTGTCCATACTTTCATAGTATTCTCACGATGCTGTGTAGTTAGTCTTAACGTATTTTAAATTAGCTAGAACGAATGATCTCCATCCTTGTGCTTCAATATCAAATACTCGCATATATTCCTGTTGCTCTGATTCAATAGAACCTAAGAATTGGCCACCAGTTGCTTTGGGGTCAACACCTAAGTCACCCTTTGGCATCATGGCTTCAGGAATAAGATCGGGGTGAAGAGTACATCTCATTACACGTTCAGTACCATCTTTCTTTTCGAACATAATTTCGATTTCACCATCAAATAAAAACTCTCGCAAGTCTTTTGCAATATTAGGTCCTTTAATATTTTTCATTTCACATACCCAACTAGAATCATTCATTATTTGCATTGGGATCTTCCTCCATTAAGAATTGATTAATAAGCGTTAACAACTTTGTAAACTTTTCCAATTGATAAACAACATTGACCATAGCTAATGCTATAATAATTGTTGCGTAATTCGCTAGTTCTTCCACCGCAACTACTCCTATTTAAATTTAATTTGTGACATGATTTCAGTCATGCATGCCACCACGTTCAGTTCATGATCAGCCACAAAGCTATCCTTATAAGAATAGTCTGCTAGTATAAGAACCAATTGAGGTATACTCGAAGGTTCAACATACGTCAGCATGTTATCATAAACCATTCTAAATAACTTTGCGGATTCTACATCAATATTGTTTGTTACCCACTTACGCATATCTTTAAAGTTTTTAGATTTAAGATCACCCATCAATCCCTTCACGCTTGACTCAGAAAGAGTAACAAGAACTCCGGTATCGATATGACCACTCATACCATATCGCTGACATTCATTTATAACACGACGCCAGTCTGGTATGTATTTCATAATGAGTTCTGCAATAACTGCATTGTCATATGTAATGTTTTCGGAATCAAGAATGAATTGAAGCCTAGCCATGAATTGCTCTGCTATCAATGCCTTATTCCCTAAGTTGAATTCATATATAGAACATCTCGAATGGAGAGGCTCAATAATACGATTCTTGAAATTGCATGTAAGTATAAATCTACAGTTAGAGGAGAACTCCTCGATAAACCCGCGTAATGCAGGTTGAGTAGATTGCGGGTTTAGATAATCAGCTTCATCTAGGATGACAACTTTCTGTCCGCCTTGGAGTGATACGGTACTTGCAAACTGTTTGATTTTTCCACGAAGGGTATCAATGTTGCCATCTTCAGAGCCATTGACTAAGATATAATCTAAGCCTAACTCATTACATAACGCCCTGGCAACAGTAGTCTTACCTGTGCCAGCTGAACCTGTAAACATCATGTTAGGAAGTTCACCCTTCAAGACAATACTTTTAAAGGTATTTTTAAGGTCTTTAGGGAGAACACAATCTGCAATAGTTTGTGGACGATACTTTTCTACGAATAAGAATTCTTTCACTTGCACCTCATAATATAATTAAGCATGGTACCATTATACCATGCTTTTGTAAAAAGTACATACTATTATATATAATAATTACTTTACGATAGATTCGTATAAATCTTCGATTTCTTCTTTTTGCTGTTGGAACGTAGCGAAGTTTTGCTTGTGGTAGATCTTAGCCAAAGCATTGACATGCTTCTTATCAATATCTACCTTATCAATTAAGGCTTCAGCAGCTTCTTTTTGAAACTCTTTCTCTGCGTCTACGCGAGCCATAGAGTTTGACATTTCTTTGATACAATCAAATACTTTAGTACGATCAAGTTGGTTACTCAGCATCGGTGTTACCTTGGTCAGTAGCTTCGTCAGCAGGTGGAGTTTGTGCAGCTTTAGCTGCTTCAGTAAATGCCGCTAAGCGATTACGTACTGCTCCAACATCTGCTAATTCACCACCTTCAAATGCTCCACGTTTAGTTACAATATCAATAATTGATACACATGCAGAAATATCGTTTAAGCTTAGTCCAGGGTTTTCTACTGGCGGTGCTACTTCTTCAGTCAAAGTAGGTTCGGTTTTATCTTCTTTCATATTAATCCTTATAGGTTGTGGTTTTATCAAGGGCTACCCAGTAATCTGTGTTGCCGGCGTTAATCAGTGCGACCTGCTTTTTGTCAATGCCAAAGACATATTCTGGAGCAGCTTTAAATTTAAAATTATTTATATCAAAAACAAATTCAAATTCAGCACTAGTATTAATATCGCAATTAGCGACTTTCATTTTAAATTGATTCGAGGTTGGATTTTGTTTATCCAGGATGACACACTCAATAGACTCGTCAACCTTACGGATACTTAAGTTACTGGTTTTAAGAGTAGCGGAAGCTTTGCGCAGTTGGTTTAATTCATCATTGGTTAGTGTGAATTTTAGATCATTACAATCTAAGTTAATATCATTAGTTGGTACTGTTAGGATATCGATCTCAGAGAAGTAATACTTAAACGAAGTAACACCATCACTAATGTTAACAAACTTCTTGTCTACATCAAATTGCAAATTAGGATCAGTGAACATATTAAGACAAGCTAGGAATTCACCTAAGTCATAAATACCAAATTCATACGGCCAAGCGTTTGGTGCTTCAGGTTCAATATTAGCCTTTGCCATTAGAGTCTTAGAGACAGACATGGTACGAATCATTCCACCAGCTTCTCCGATTGCGATATTACTATTGATCGATTGGAAGTTATTCAATACATCTTTTATTTCATTACTAAGTTTCATTGCTAGACTCCTTTAAGTCATGTTCATTAATTGCCAATAGTGTGTAGTGCATAATCTTCATCAGATCTTGTCTATTCGCTCCGTCTTTCTTACCATATCTTGATGCGTATTTTAATACATTACCAAGACAAAAATCTAAACCTAACCCTGAGGCAGATATTAGATCCATGATTTGCACACCGTTTGCAGAAGAATAATGTTTAGAGTAAGTACTCTCGACATATTCGAATAGCTCGTGGATGTTGTTTTCTTCGTTAAATTTCATTTAAGTCCCTTTTTTAATATATGTATACATTATATCACACAAAGCTTGTAAGTACATACCTTTAAACTAAAATAGTTTTGCTTCATATCCTATAGTTGCTCCCCAATTATCTATTTCATATGATGGACTTAAATACCAACCATTTTTAATTACTCTAATTAGAGGAAGAATGGGGTATCTGGAGTATCCACTCACTAATCCCAGTTCTACAATTCCAAGCTTCTTGCCATAGTAATAGCTGATTTCAGATTCACTATTTAAATAAACCCCCGCAATACTAGACACAAACATAGTTTTTTCGACCTCACACCTGAGATGTGGGTGTGTATTGTTATAATCTCCAGACAAACCTGTGTGGATTGACACTGCTAACAGTAATGATAGACAACTCATGCCGCCACCGCATCAGTGATACGTGCGACTAACTGCTTGTTGCCTTTCTTAGTCTTATTGAACTTCTTGAATTCACGTTTAAGATCACTAATAGTATCAGCTTTCTTAGGAGTAAATTCATCGCTGTCAAACCTTGCACTCCGGTTAATCTTAATTATGAAATAGTTATCATAACCTTTTTCTTTTTTCCACTCAGAGAAACCTTGTTTTCTCCAAGTTTGTATGAGGTCTGGAAATTCTATTTTCTCTTCAATGCCAGTATATCCTTGACCGAAGGTTGATGCATTAGTAGCAAGATGGAAACCCATAATAGTTGCACCAGTTAATTCTTTAAGGCGTAACAACATTGCAACATAAATATTTCGTGCGTTCGTACCTTTAACAAGTTTACCCTCAAAGTTGATACATTTATTATTCCTATGAGTTGCAAGATCAGCTTTAGGATCTGGAGTCATAGAAACACTATCAGGCATACCGTCAGTTAAAAACATAATGTTTGTATTTTGAATTGCATGCCTTCTTGTGAATGCTTTAGTTATTTTAGATGCTGCATAACAAGTTTGAATTAAAGGAGTTGAACCCATTTGATCAATTGAATGCAGATCACCATACAAATAATAAGAGCGAGTGCGTGATGAACTGTGCACCTTACCCATAGCAAATGCTACATAACATGCTTCATCAAAAGTTTTCTTATTCATTTGTGAAGAGAATATCTCAACCACTTTACTACAGTCAGAATCTATTTCAGTAGGAGCAAGATCGTGAACTGTATCTATTCCCTTATTAAGTGCTCTCCAATACGCGGTAGTAGTAAATGAATAAGCTTCAAATGGTATACCGACTTGACGACAGAACATAGCGATCGTGATTGTTTGAGCCATGACATCTTCAATGATCTCACCCATAGAACCAGACAAATCAACAAACATTACAATTCCGTGTGACTTTGCTTGAGCTAACTTAGTAGTAGAAAGAAAGATATCTTCAGAATATTTGTATGAATGCATTTTTAAAGGATCAAGCTTGCCAGACTTAGAAGTCGTAGCACGTGAATATTCAAAAGCAGCCTTCTTACGTTCAAAGTCTTTCGCAATAAGATTTGCTTGACTTTTATAAGTTGACTTATTGCTATTCCAATCTTTTTTGCACTCCGAAGAAAGATAAGGAGAGTGTGATTTATCACGCGAGTCCATATCATCAACGTATTCAGCACGCATAGCTTCAGCTTGTTTATAAGAATAAACCATATTCTTAATATTTAAATCTGAAATACCACATGAGAATTTTGATTGCACTTGATCTGAATTGTTCCAATCATTGCTAGGCTTAGTTTCTAAAAGCTCGTCTTCGTTATTTCTAAAAGAATCTTCAGTCCACGTTTCATGAGCATCGCTTTTTTCTTCAGAAGGAACACTATCTCCTTCGCCTGAACCTTCTTGTGATTCACCTTCATCATTAGAAGGATTTGATTCTGGATTAGTAGTTTCACCACCTTCTTCAGAATCTTCTTCACGAGAACCGTTAGAAGGAGGAGAGGCAGGAGATTCTGTATTAGGATCTTCTTCACCAGTAGGTCCAATAGGCATTTGATCTTCTTGCTCATCTTCCTTTTTTGATTCAATAAAGTCAAATAGTTTTTTACAAACGGCGACAACATCATCCCACGTTTCAACAGACATAGCTTCTTTAATCAATGGAGATTCATCATCAGAGAAGTCAACAGAAACATATCCACGACTTTTAGAAGACACATTAAGTCTATCCATAAGTCCAGCTTCATTAATATCTCTGTCGTCAGTGCCAAATAGATTATCATCAAATAATCTTTTATATCCAGACTTAAACCGACGAACGATTCCAGGATATGACGTTTGGATTAAACGTTCAATGCGAATGTCTTCAACGATATTTAAATATGCCTTAGGAATTTTATCGAATTCTTTATCAGAATTATGCCATCCGTCAGCAGGAGTAAACAGTGCATGACCAACTTCATGTCCAACTAGAAGGTCATACACATCTTTTCCTTTATCTGCCCATAGAGGCAAACGCAAGACGCGGTTGATAACATCAAAACTCGCTGTGGAATAATTACCGTGTTGAACAGTAAGATTTTCCTTTGCTAATAACTTAGCTAAATATTCTTGAGCAGATAAATTCATATTAGTTTCCTTTTTTATTTAACAGTACCATTATACCATATTTGCACACCTTTGTACATACCTTTTTATATCGTTTTGTTATAAGCTTATACATCATCATCGCTGTATAAATCTTCTTCTACAATCTCTTCAGGACCATTAATAGTAGCATCAACTTTCTCATAAAGATCTATAAAAGCAGCTTTAGTATCTTCGTCAAAACGATTCACACAAAGGGCAATTGCCTTGTCACGCTTTCCAAAGATTGAATAAGTCTGAACGATATGACATAGACGACGAGTTGAAATAACCTCATCAATACCTTCGTCATAAAATGTTTTACGAATTGCATCCGCCCATCCAACAAGTAGAGTGGCAAATTCTAAGTCAACATTTTCATATTTTTGCATGTGCTTAATAACGATTTTTTCTTCGGTAGCAACACCTGGAAAAGTCTGTTCAAGAGTAATAGTAAACCTCTCTAGGAAAGCATCATCGATAACAGATGCACCAGAATAACGTCCATCTTCTGAACCTTTACCCTTAGTGTTAGCAGTAGCAATTATGTTGAAACCTTCTTTAGGCTCAACAACTTCACCAGTCTTTTTGATTAGAACTGGCTTACCTTCAAGAACTCCTTGAAGACACATGATTTTGTTTGTTCCACGATCAATTTCGTCGATCATTAAGACCGCGCCAGCTTCCATAGCTTTAATGACTGGGCCTTTCTGAAACACAGTTTCACCTTTGATTAAACGAAAACCACCGATTAGATCATCTTCGTCAGTCTCAGGAGAGATCTGAACACGAACATATTCGCGATTAAGTTTTGCACATGCTTGTTCAATCTGAAACGTCTTACCGTTACCAGACAAGCCAGAAACAAATGTAGGATAGAACATACCAGACTTAAGAACTTTTACGATCTCAGAAAAGTTTCCCCATGGAACAAAAGTCTCATCATAAGATGGAACGAAAACTTCATCATTAGAAACTGACGCAACTCCTTTTATCATTTCAGGTTTTGATTTTTTAGGTAGTGATGATTTTGGCATCATTGACTCCAAGTTGTATACGCCACGCTTTACCGTAGGGCAATTGTGTGTGTAACGTATGTTTACATAAGCTGCTCTAGGATTTTCACCGATAGACTCAGCAGCAGATTTTATCATGGCAGCTGAGAATTCAGTAGTTCCAGGATGGTTATTCATTAATTGTTCGATCACTTTATTCATAATATATTCCTTTTTTAATTGATTATGGTACCATTATATCATAGTTTGACCCGCGTGTGTGGAAACTTATGGGTCCAGACGCGGCGAGTTGGTGTACCAGAGAATGTGTTTGGTGGGTTGATTTTGCGGGGTGCGGTAGCCCGCTGTGTAATACTGAAGTTAAAGTTTTCTTTAACATAGAACCATTATACAAGTTCATCAAACAATTTAGCTTGTTTTGATTCATCAATAAATGCTTGGTCTATGCGTTCGCCCATAGTAAGAGATTTGCGTTTAGTCTTTGCTGCTATGCGTTCTTGCTTAGCTAAACTCTTTGACCATAAGACTTGTGCACGACGACTTTCTGGTACTGCTGATACCCATATAATAGCTTTTGCGAATGGATGACTTTCAGTCTCCTCAACTAGTGACCAGAAAGATTCCCAGAATTTTTCATCAGCACGGACGTTCATTAAAAGAAAAGTTGAATGACCGATTGCTTGCCAGTCAACGACAAGATTAGGGACAGTGCCGGTATAGCAGCTGCGGTCTTCACAAGCTTTTGAAAAGGCTTCACTTAAATTCATAATATATTCTCGCTTTGTTTTATTAACTTATGGTACCATTATACCATAGTTGTTGGTATAAGTACACAGTTAATTTAGCTTTTTTATATCATTTTGGAATAAGCTTATAACGTTAGATATGTACACAGCTTGTACACATATTGTTAGACATGTACACATTTATTTGATATATAAATGTATATCATTACATGACGATGATATATAAATGTATATCATACATCTCTATTTAATCCCATAAGTTTTGATAGTATTTGCCGAAGAGTTTAAACCCTTCCTGCATCTTCTTTTGATTACCAGTGTCGAACATATCTCCATCACGGACTTTATGTTCAAATGCGTATATCATTTTATCCATAATGTCATTCCACTTAGCTTCAGTTAAAGTTCCAGGATAACCATGATTAGTTTCCTTAAGCTGTTTAAGCATAGGAAGGATAATATGAGCTAAGGAATTATCCATGCTCCAAGTGTCCCACTTGTCTATTTTAACTTTGATAGACTGTTGTGGGCTGTAATCAAACCAGCGATGAAGCCAGTTGTGATAGAATCTATGTGTCGGATAATTTCCAATTTTAACTTTCATAATGTTTTCTTTTCCAGTCACTTTCTAGAGCAATTTCTAGCCATTCAGCTTCTAATTTTTCGTTCTCTTTACGCAGCTTTATGCCACAATCACTACAGAGTGTAGAGGACATAGTATTAGTATGATGCTTCCAGACATTACTGCTGACGGTGCAGACGTGTATGACATGGCATTCTCTGCATGGCATATGAATTCTAGTTACTCTCATGATTTCATATCCCTTAAGACTACTTTAAGTGTACGACCGTCGTCTTGATATAACAACTCAACACTGACTCCATACTTAACTACAACTCTACCAGTTTCATCAATTAATTCAAATCGATTAATAGTCTTATCGCGGATGCGGCGATCTGCTTTATTGGTCATAGTGTTTTAAATTTCCTATATGACTTCGAAAATTGCTTTAGGGGTTTACTAAAGATGATTTCTTCAGTAGTACCTTCTTTAATATAGCCTACACACCACTGACGAGTGTCTAGCATGTAAGTATGGTTAGGCACTTTATGGCCTAACGCTGCGGTGTCCCACTTTGTAACTTCTTGTAAATACTGTATATTACGTGAACCACGAACTGGTAAGCTTTGTAAAAAAGTCATAAGTACTTCCTTATTTTAGTTTATATTTAAGGCTAGATTATGCCCAGTAAGTTTCACTTGACATTGACATGTAGTAAGGAGTATCATAACGTTCTTGAAATTCTTTACCAGTCATTAGGTTTTTCTTAGTGACCCATGTATTATGCACTTCAGTTCGATATGTTGGTGCAGGATATGCTTCAGCCCAATGCAGTACAACTGCAGACATAGGACTTCCTGTGGCTATCATGTCCGTTACTTCGAATAAGCGCTCTCCAGACTTAGTACGCTTGTCAGATTTGTAAACTTCGAGGGTGTATTCCATAATTTGTTTCTTTATTAATTAATTTATGGTACCATTATACCATATTTATCTAGAGAAGTAAACAACTATTTTTAGTTTTTTTAGATCATTTTGGAATAAGGTTATTACCTTCGCATGCGTGCGATATCAATTGCTAACTCTTTATTTTCTTCAAATATTGGAACCATGTTAGACTTGTGCATCGTTGCAATGCCTAAAAGCTTTTGCTCTCCAGTATATTTCATAGGTTCTTTCTTTCCAGTAGGATTTGATGTTGTATCATTCAGACTTGGATAGTATTTTGTTTCACGTACTTTAGGTAGTTGATAGGAATTTAAGGCCTTAGAGGCTTTCTTTGGTGCTTTGTATTCACCTCTTACATATGTACGATAGTCTTCGTAGAGATCAAACTGAGCGCTGTGCATATGCTTTCTACGACAATCTTTGTTATGGCGTTTCCAATCAATTTTAAGTTGATTTTCTTGTGCCAAAGTCAACGCTTTCTTTTTACGTTTCTTATAGTTTGTCGTAGTCATCTGAGGACCAATCAAATGCATGGTCATATAAATTCACTCATATCAAAATTAGCGGCCTTTAGATCTTCCCAAGCTTCGAGACATTCTATTTTAAATTCTCCGTTGGTACACTCTGAAAAGTCAACACCGTTATAACTCATAATGTCTTCAACTTTTACAGCATGGTGAATATTTAAATTGCCAGCTTTGCCTTGCTTAGTGTGAGTTTTTAGAAGCTTCAAGATGTGTTCTAGGTGAACAGTCAATTTGATTTCTTCTACTGGCTTTAGATATGGACGTTTTGACATAGTCATTTCCTCTACTTTAATTTATATTTAGTGCGTATTGGCTGCTCGTAAAAAAGCATCTTGCTTATATTCTACTGCATCGAGAAAGTTCTCGACCTTAGTAAGCTGCTCGTCGAACGCGTCCCAAAAAGAATTTTGGTTTGGATGATACATGCCGCGCCGCTGCATTTCAGGAAAGGCTGCGTTTTGCACTTCCCACACATCTTGTTGCACCTTCTCCCAATCAACATCAGTAATTACACCGCTGTTATCAACCACGTGACGATATGGACGAGCTGCTGCTTTGATGATTGCGGTATATAAATGATTCATGATATAAGTACTCTTGTTTATTAATTTATGTAACCATTATACTATATTTTGGTATAAATGTACACAACTATTTTAGATTAATTTGTTATATACTTATAACTTTTTGGAATAAGCTCCGAGTTATACTATGGCAGAAAAGTTATTCACCTTAGTGAACTGAATCTTATCTTTAAGTTTACTCTCAAGAATATCAGGTTTATGTGATATGATAAATGTGTTTGTGCCATCCTCTAAAGTTAATAGGATTTTCATTAGGTTATCTACACCTTCCTCATCTAAAGATGAATCAAAGGTTTCATCAAGGATCAATAGGTTTGTGTTCGTAGAGTTTTTCATCTTAGCAATTTGACGCCATGCAAATAGTAGACTTAAATCTATTCTCATCTTCTCTCCTTCTGAGAAGTTGTCATAAACAAAGTTATCCCTATGTCTAGACTTGATTGACTCTTGGAAGTTCTCATCTAAGTTAAATGATACAAAGAACTCTAGAACCTGCAAGTACTTATTGATCAGTGCATTCATGGCAGGTAAGTATTCTTTAATTATTTTAGTTCGAATACCTGTGTCCTTGAGCATCTCACCAGCTATATCGTTGTATAATAACTCATCGCTAGCTTTATCCAAGTCCTCACGGATATCGTCTGAATCATTCATCATTGTCAACAGATCACTATTAGGTCCAGCCACATCAACTTCTTTCACTTGCTTACTGATCAGGTCAGTCATTGAACTATT
>ENA-OSJC01000317-OSJC01000317.1-marine-metagenome-genome-assembly--contig:-NODE-317-length-48876-cov-9.173077_pt1 | contig 48876 bp, 52 predicted proteins | sample MGYA00237885_ERZ534234 | MGnify/ENA primary metagenome ERZ534234 (study PRJEB26413, sample SAMN06343907) | marine metagenome | isolation source: coastal waters | place: Atlantic Ocean: West Antarctic... | reverse complement strand
GATAAAAAAGAATACGTGACTACTAATGAATAATATCTGGCCAACAATATACCCATCGCATGCTCACCAACATTTACAAATATTATGACCGCAGCCATAGCACCAGACGCAAAGCCCAGAGGCACACCTATAGCAATTAGTGCAAGTAATCCAAATATGACTAATAATGAGAGTGTTCCTATATCCATTTTATTTTAAATCTTTGGCCGGGTCGTATTGTTTTTCTTTTGGATTTTTCCAGTCAATAATTAAGTTGTTAACCGTCTGAACTGCAATAAGAAATACACATATAAGTGTTAGTGGTTTCATGACAGCAGGTATTGGCGGATCCCAGAAAGTTGCAAATCTTTCCCAAGTTGTGAATGATCTATGTGCATCTTCCCATCCTCCGTAAACTACGGCTGAAGCAAAAAACACAATAACAATAGTGCTTATTACGTCAAAAATTCTTTGTGTTGGTCTACTTACAATATCATATAACATTACTATTCTTATGTGGGCTCTCAATCTTGTTGCGTATATTCCACCAACTAAATAAATAATACCAGCCAACCATAAGGATAGTTCGTTTACCCACATTGTAGGTTTTTCCATAATGTATCTCATAAAAATTTCATACATCATCACAGCTACTATAACTGGGATTAAGTATTTCACTGTATGACTTAACCTTAAAGTAATTCTATCTAGCCAGGTAATTGGAAAATCATCTTTGCTTGCAACTTTTTCTGTTTGTTCTTGTAATGACTTATCAAGCATAAATTTTTAAATTTTAAAAAAAGAAGGGCCTTCTCAGGCCCTTCAAGATTTTTTTGTAAACTATAAACTATAGTATACCGTTAGCTTTCATGTAAGCTTTGTGCATGTCTATAAGTTGAGCAGCCTCAGGAGATTTTGTCTTCCAAGTTTCCCAAGCTTTAAATGCAGAAGCTCTGAATTTACTTCTATCAGCTTTTGACCAGTCATGAAGAGTAACACCATCAGCAACTAGCGCTTTAACAGCTTCGGCGTTTTTTCTCTCTACTAAACTAGTGATAGTTCTACCAGCAATTTCTATTCCGGCTTTCATAGCACCTCTTTCGTGAGCTTTTAAACCTTTCCAAACTTTAGTATTACAAGTTAAGTGGTCAGCTGGCATAGAGTGAAAACCAGGATATGTAGCATATCTATTTTTCTCATAGTGTCCACCTGCATAGTTAGTTGCTAAGCTTGAATAGTCAGCACCATCAATCAGACCAGTTTGTAAAGCAGTTGGAACTTCACCGAAATCCATTACGATTGGTTTAGCACCTAGCTCTGCAAATATCATACTTTCCATTCCTGGAGGTGATCTGAATTTAAAGTCTTTAATTGATGCTACAGTTGGAATTGGCACACTTGAGATAAGTGATTCATGTCCAGGTATCCACCAACCAATAAGTGTCATTCCATATTTATTGTAAAGATTATCAACTGCTTTCTGAGCTCCTTTGAACTTTAAGAAATCATATTGTTGATAAGGAGTGTCGTATCCACCCATTACATCTCCAGCAAATTGAAATGCAGCATTTTTACCAGTTTGGTAACCAGCGCCTGTCATATCACAGTCAATAATTCCAGTTTGTGCAGAATTAAATACTTCAGCAGATTTTCCTGAAACTGAAGATGAATAAAACATTTGTATTTTTAAACTTCCACCAGAAAACGATTCTACATTTTTAGCGAATTGAGCTGCAACTTCACCATTTGGCGAACTAGCAGTAAAGTGTGTTTCAACTTTTAGGGTTTTTGCGTTAGCAGATCCCATTACGGCCACTACTGCTAAAGCAATAATAACCTTGTTTAATAGTTTGATCATTTGTTTCCTTTGTTATTTTTATGCGTCAATTAAACAATATTAAAATGAAAGAGTCACACTCTTTTTCTTACAACTTTAAGTTGTTTAGTTATTATATATACTTTTTATATATAATTAATCTACTCTAGAGGGGTATTTTTGATCATTAAAATGAGCTTCGACATTTTCTACAGCTATTAAACTCATAGCTTCTCTTGTCTCATTATTAGCGCTACCAACATGTGGAAGGGTAAAACAATTATCTAATTCTAAATATCTACTATCAAGATTAGGTTCATCATTAAAAACGTCTAAACCCGCAGCATAAATTTTTTTATCTTTTAAAGCTTCAATTAAAGCATCGTCATTTACAGTCATCCCTCTTGAAGTATTAATTACAATTGCATTAGCGGGTAGTAAATTTATTACTTCTCTATTTAATATATTTTTTGTTTCGGGAGTAGCGGGACAATGTACCGATACAAAATCACAATGAGGCATCATTTCATTAATACTTTCATAATATTTTGCTCCAGCTTCTATGTCAGCTGAAACCTTTTTTCTATTGTAATAAATAATTTTCATACCGAATCCTTTTGCTCTTTCAGCAACAATCTTACCTATTCTTCCCATCCCAATAATTCCTAAAGTTTTTCCTGTTAAAGGTCTTCCAACCATAAAATTAGTAAAGTCTACTTTTGCGTCTTTCCATTTTCCTGATTTAACCAAGGTTAGTCCTTCGTACGCTCTACGTGCTGCGCCTAACATTAATAAAAGTGTAGTTTCAGCTACTGCATCATTTAAAACGTTTGGAGCATTTGTAATAACTATTTTTTTATTTTTTGCTGCCTCAATGTCAATATTGTCATAGCCAACAGCTATACTAGCAATAATTTTAAGTTTACCGCTCATCGCATTAAAAAAATTTGAGTCAAATTTATCCCAGCTTGCTGCAATTACACCATCATATTCATTACATGTTTTGGCTAAATGTTCATATGGAATAGCTTCGTCTTTTAGGTTTAAAGTTACATCAAATTTTTCTTTTAAATGCTTTTCAGCAATATCAGAAATTTTTCTAGTAACTAAAATTTTTGGTTTCATAATTAGTGCGAGTTCCTTGGAATTCCTTTTTTCTTAGCAATGTCAAGATAGACACCTCTAGAATTAATACAAGCACCATCTTCCAGTTGCCCTACAGTATTTCTTGAAATTTCTTGCCAAGGAGTTTGATTAACTAGTTTTGGCAGTTTTTTCTTTTTTCTTCTTTTTTTGAATTCAGCTGCAGAAATTAAAAGATCAACTCTACTTTTATTTAAGTCTATTTTAATTCTATCTCCTGTTTTGACGATTGCTAAGTCACCACCTACAGCAGACTCGGGTGAAACATTAAGAATAGAGGGACTCTCTGAAGTACCACTTTGTCTTCCATCACCCAAAGTAGGCAGGGCATTAATACCTTCTTTTAATAATCTATCAGGTGGCTGCATATTAACTACTTCGGCAGAACCAGGGTAACCTACAGGTCCACAACCACGAACCATTAAAATTGAATTTTCATCAATCTTTAATTTATTACTATTTATTCGATGGTGGTAATCTTCAGGTCCTTCAAACATTACTGCTTTTCCCTCAAAAACATTTGGATGATCGGGGTCTGATAAATATCTTTCTCTGAACTCTTCACTAATTACAGATGTTTTCATAATGGCAGAATTAAAGAAATTACTTTTCATTACTATAAATCCAGCATTATCCACTACAGGATCATCAAAAGATTTTATAACATCCGTATCTATATTAATTTTAATCTTTAAATTCTGTTCCAGTGTTTTCCCACTGACTGTTTTGACAGATTTGTGTAATTTTTTTTGTTTTAACAATTCTTGCATAACAGCAGGAATACCTCCACTTCTATAAAATCTTTCCATTAAGTGTTCTCCTGCAGGTTTACAGTTTACCAGTAAAGGAATGTCATGCCCCAGTTTTTGCCAATCATTTAAATTAATTTTTACACCCATATGTTTTGCTATAGCTGATAAATGAGGAGGGCAATTACTTGAAGCACCTATAGCACTCGCTACTACGATTGCGTTCTCAAAAGCTTTTTTTGTCATAATTTTGGATGGAGTTAAATCCTCAAAAACCATTTCTACAATTCTTTTTCCAGTTTCAAAAGAAATTTGACTACGCTCTCTGTAGGGAGCAGGAATAACCGCACATCCCGTCAAAGACATTCCTAATGCTTCAGCAACAGAATTCATAGACGAAGCCGTACCCATTGTATTGCAATGACCTATACTTGGAGCGGAAGAAGCAACCATGTCCATAAATTGGTCGTAGTTAATTTCTCCTTTACCTAAAAGTTTCCTAGCATCCCAAACAACAGTTCCTGATCCAACTAATTTTCCATCATGATAACCATCCAACATTGGCCCACCAGACAAAACAATTGCTGGAATATTTACTGTGGCCGCCGCCATTAAAGCTGCAGGAGTAGTTTTGTCACAACCTGTTGTTAAAACCACACCGTCAATTGGGTAACCATACAAAATTTCAACAAGAGAAAGGTAAGACAAGTTTCTATCTAAAGCTGCTGTTGGTCGTTTCCCTGTTTCTTGAATAGGATGAGTTGGAAACTCCATCGGAATCCCTCCTGCTTTTCTAATACCATCTTTTATTCTTGCACTTAATTGTTGAAAATGACGATTACAAGGAGTCAGGTCACTACCTGATTGAGCTATACCAATAATTGGACTGCCTGATTGCAATTCTTTCCTAGTTAAACCGTAGTTTAAATAACGTTCTAAATATAAAGCTGTTTGTTCTGGATCTTTAGGATTGTCGAACCATTGTCGACTTCTTAAGTTTTTTTTTGCCATCTTTATTGGTGTTTATTAATTAAGTAATTCATGTAATTAAAAATATTGATTAACTTTATAAATGGAATAATTGTATAATAAAAGCATGAATAATCTAATCATTCTAAATAAAAATGACAATGTGGCGGTTACTCCTTTTGTAATTAACCCTCAAACAAAAATAGAAAGACAAGGTATTGTTAGTGTTGACCCAATTCCATTTGGACACAAAATCTGCTTAAAACCTATTAATAAAGGTGAACCCGTAATTAAGTACGATCAAATTATTGGATTTGCATCAAAAAGTATAAAACCTGGAGAACATGTCCATTCTCATAATTTAGAATTTAAAGAATTTAGTAGGAAATTCGCTATAACTGAAAAAAAAAATGTAGCTACTGAGAAAAGCAATTTATTTTTCGATGGCATCCTTAGAGATAATGGAGATGTTGCAACTAGAAACTATATTGGCATCATTAGCACCGTAAATTGTTCAGCGACAGTTAGTAAAATGATTGCCGAAAAAATAAAGTATAGCAATACTCTCAAAGATTACCCAAACATTGATGGCATTGTTCCGATCACCCACTCAACAGGATGTGGAATGAATACTGCTAGTGAAGGAATGCAAATATTTCAAAGAACAATTGATGGGTTTAAAAATCATCCTAACTTTTCACATGTTTTTGTTATCGGTCTTGGGTGCGAAAGTGCACAAATAAATTTATTTTCAGATTCAATGAAAAAACATAATCGTATTAATTTTTTAACCATTCAAGATGAAGGAGGTACAAAAAAAATTGTCGATAAAGTTTTTGGGCAAATTCAAGAATTACTAAAAGAAGCTAACAATATTAAAAGAACTCCTCAAGCCACGCATCATTTAACATTAGCATTACAATGTGGAGGATCTGATGGGTACTCAGGTATTTCTGCCAATCCATCCTTGGGAGTTGCCGCAGATCTTTTAGTGAAGAATGGAGGAAGTTCAATTTTATCTGAAACTCCAGAAATCTATGGAGCAGAACATTTGTTAATCAACAGAGCTACGAGTAAAGAAGTAGCAAATAAATTAATAAAAAAAATTGAATGGTGGAAGCACTATACAACTATTAACAATAGTTCGATGGATAATAACCCTGCTCCTGGAAACAAAAAAGGTGGCCTGACAACTATACTTGAAAAATCTTTAGGTGCAGTTGCAAAAGGGGGTAATTCAATTCTAAAAGATGTTCTAAGTTACGCAGAGCCTTTAACAAATAAAGGTTTTAATTTCATGGACTCGCCTGGTTACGATCCTGTTTCTGTAACCGGACAAGTTGCTTCAGGTGCTAACGTTATTTGTTTTACAACTGGGAGAGGGTCTTGCTTTGGTTGCAAACCAGTTCCTAGCTTAAAGTTAGCAACAAACACTATCATGTTTAATAAAATGAGCGAAGACATGGACATTAATTGCGGAACAGTTATAGATAGCGAAGAAACTGTAGAAGATGTAGGTCAAAAAGTATTTGAATTAATTTTAAAAACTGCTTCTGGCAATAAGTCTAAAAGTGAAATCAATGGCTATGGAGATGAAGAATTTAATCCATGGCAAGTTGGTGTTGTAATGTAGATATTGTTATTTAAAACAATATCTAATTATAAAATGAAAAATGAATACAAACCATCCTTAATCAAAATTATATTATTAGCCACGTCAGGTTTTTTCATGTTTGTATGCATGGACTCAATGGGTAAATATTTAGGTGGGGTTATGCCTGTTACACAAGTTGTTTGGGGAAGATTTTTTTTTCATTTTTTAGCAATATTATTTTTTTTTTTACTTTTCAAACCAAAACTAAATATTAAGAAAAATTTTAAAATTCAAATAATCAGATCATTATTAATGGTCATGGCGACTTTTTTTATGTTTAATTCTCTTCAAAGATTTGATCTGGTAGATATATACGTTGTATTCTTTACAGCTCCTCTAATCGTCTCTTTACTATCTGCTTATTTTTTAAAAGATGTTCTTACATGGAAAGGCTTTTCTCTTATGTTTTTAAGTTTTGGTTCAATTATTTATTCGCTTGGACCAAGCATGAAAATTTTAAGTTTAGAACTAATATTCCCGCTAGTCCCTCCTATATGCTGGGCCTTGTATCAATTTTTCACTAAACTTATTTCTGGAAATAATGAACCTTTTACAGCAGTATTTTATACAGCGATAACAGGAACAATAATTTTTACAATTTATATTGCCTTTAATTGGACGCCAATCGAACAGAATATTTATTGGTTAGGATTTGTGTTTTTAGGATTCGCAGGTTTCATAAGTCATTTTATTATAATTTATGCGATACAACTTTCTAATTTATCATTTATTACAAATTTTCAGTACTCACAGTTAGTTTGGTCGACAGTTATCAATTTTTTTATTTTTGGAGTTCCAATAGATACAAGTAAAATTTTTGGAATAATTGGTATTATTTGTTTTGGTGTTTTATTTATAAGATCTGAAGGAAATAAAAAAATTATTAAATAATTTTTTATTCAATCCTTCCAGGTTGGCTTTTTTTTATTTAAAAAACTAGAAATTCCTTCTTTTGCATTCTCACTATTTAGTAGACTATAAAAAGATTTTCTCTCTTCTTGTAGGCCTTTTTCTAGTAAATAATTATTGCTAACAAGTTTTTTTATTTCAATTAAACTTGATTTAGGTTTTTCAGCTATTTGCTTCGCAATTTTTATTACTTCTTCAAGAAAATTAACTTTATCCAATAAAACACTTACAAGACCGAGCTCGTATGCTTTTGTTCCAGAAATAATTTCTCCTGACATACAAAGATAACTTGCGTTATATTTACCGAGAGAATTCTTCAACCTTTGCGTTCCTCCTATTCCAGGTATTAGTCCCAAATTAATTTCAGGTTGGCCAAATTTAGATTCTTTAGACGCAATAATGATATCACATAGCAAAGCAAGCTCCATGCCTCCCCCTAAAGCATACCCCTCAACAGCAGCTATAATTGGAATATTAATTTCTTTTATTTTATCAAAAAAGTTAAAAAGCTTCACTGATTTTGCAGATTCTGCACTTAAGTCGCTGAGTTCTTTTATGTCAGCACCACGAGAAAATTCTTTTTGATTACCTTTAATCAAAATAATTCTAATAGAAGGGATAATCGCTAGTTCTTTTAAACCTTCGTAGATTTCTTTAGAAGTCTCTAGATTTAAGGAATTATTTTTTCTCAGTCCATTGAGAGTGAGAAGACCTAAATGCTTATCAACATTAATAATTATATTTTTATATGTTTTCAAAACTATTTTTTTTAACTATTCGCTCAATTACTGAAGCACAATATATTGTCCAAGACCAAATGCATATAGAACCTTAAGTTGTTTAAAAAGTGCATTTTGATCAAACTTAGTCTTTATTAAACCCATTATGGACTAAATGGGCATTATAAAAGACAATTAATGAATTAAAAGCTATTTGTGCCAGATCAAGCAGAAGAAAATATATATTCAGCTGAAGCGAACAAAGTCTTAACAGATATAAAAAAGCCCCTGAGTGATAGACCCAATATTGATCATTTAATTAAAAGAATACTAATCGAAAGAAGAAAAATTCATAATAGAAGAGTTCTAATAATTACAGCAATTACGCTGGGAGCCATCGCTTGCATGGTATTGTTTTTTTAATTTAAACAAGCTCAATTTTGATTCTAATTTCATTAAATTTCAATCTAGCTAAAGCAAACGCTGAATAAGCATAAACTCAATTACCCTTTTGATTGTTGACTTATAATTAATTTAAGTCTTATTTACCCATATTGAACACTAAAAATTTTAATTTAATGGAATTAATAACAATCAATACTATAAAAAAAAAAATCCTAGAAAATTATAATGATTATCAATATTTGTTTTTAGAGTTTCAGTCTAATTTTTTGTCAAACTTGTACTCCAGATATCAGAGCATAGAAAATGGTAATCTTGTTCTTTACTTCGCGAAACAAACTCACCAAAGTATTTTAAGAAAAAAAGACTATGATCTTGATTCTGATATTAGCTATGAGAAATTTTGGATAAATCACGGCGAAACTGACACTATGCGAAATCCCTTAATCAAAATAGCAGAAGATGTGCTTTTACCTAAAGAGACCGTAAGGAGAAAAATTTTACAACTTACAAAACAAAAAGTGATTGGTAAAAAAAAAAAGAATATTTGTTGGCTACCTAACGATCAATATAAGCAAAGTTATAATTTATTAACAAGTAAAGAAATAAATGATGTGTGTAAATTAATTATGTTTATTTGTGAAAAAACAAAATTTTCTATTTCCAGAGAAGATTTAATAAAGGAAATAAAAGAAAAGTTTAGTTTTTATTGGTTTCATTATTTATCAACACAAATTGAATACCTTAAGTTATGGAGCAAACAACTCAATGATATCGAACTTGGTCTCATATTTATACAAGTTGTTCATGTATTTGTTAAAACAACAAAAGAAAAGAATTTATCTCATCAAAAGATATTTGACGATCCGGGCCTATTAAAAGAATTTATAAGCGCAAGTGTAAGCGCAACATCTGTAGCCGAAGTCACTGGTATACCAAGAGCAACCTGTGTTCGAAAACTTGAATCTTTAGTAAAGTTAAAAGCAATTTCACAAGATGAAATTTCAAAGAGATATTATCTTGTTCCTGGCGTTGCAGCAGAAGATTTGATTTCAAGAAAGTTAACTGAAAATATAGTGGGACTCTTCAGTAAGTTTTATTTTATTTGTATAAAATCTGTACAGCCTAAAATTTAAAGCTGATTAAAATAAAAAAACCAACAAACAATATTGAAAAAGTAATAATTTTTGTATTATTGTAAAAATTTATTTTTCTAATATGATTTAATCTTTTGTTAAGTTCAATCATATCTGCTCTTTTTGGCTTGCTATCTACGTCACGTTGCAAATACCTGAACTTCTCCTCATTGATATCAAAAATAACCTGCTCTTTAATCTTCATAATATCTACTATTCAAGTTGATTATAATAAATGAGTCAATATCTAAATATAGGAAGAGGTGCAGTTTGGGTTGTTACTTCTTTACCAATGCCTCTAATTGTATCTTAATATCACTATAATAATTGTAGGTAGTAAATTACTGCTTCATGTACTGAGTGATACTTTTTCTTAATTTTTCGAAGATTTCATCAATATGTTTTTTTTCACAAACATAAGGAGGTGCTAATACTAATGCGTCAGCTGTAGCTTTAAAATTCACTCCGTTTGTGTAGCTAGCTTTATAAATTTGAAAACCTGCTTTTCCAGGCTTATCCCTCGTACGAATATCAATTCCACCCATCATACCATAACCTCTAATACTTTCTACACAGTCAAGATCTTTTAAGGAATGTAAAGCATCTTGAAAGTAAGGCGACATTTCTTTTACTCTCTTAAAAATATCCTCTTTTTCAAATATATCTTGCACAGCAATAGCGGCTGCTACTGCAACTGGAATTCCTGAATAAGTATAACCATGAAATAATTCGATAGCTCCTTCAGGCGCAGCGCTAACAATTGAATCATAAATACCATCTCTCGCAGCAACAATACCCATGGGAACAACTCCATTTGTTGTTGCTTTAGCCATAGTCATTAAATCAGGTGTTACACCAAACTCTTGTGCGCCAAAAGCAGATCCTGTCCTTCCCCAACCTGTAATCACTTCATCAAAAATTAAAAGAATATCATGTTTGTCACAAATTTTTCTTAACCTATCTAAATAACCCTTTGGAGGAATCAAAGTTCCGGTTGATCCTGCAATTGGTTCAACAATACATGCTGCAATCTCACCTTCAAACTTCTTTGCAATTGTCTCTAAGTCGTCTGCTATTTCTGCACCTGTATCTGGTTGACCCTTAACAAATTTATGTTCTGGTAAAAAGGTATGGCGCATGTGCTGCACCCCTGGCATTAAAATACTTGTGCACATTTCTTTATAATTACTAAAACCACCAACAGACAAACCACCAATGTTCATTCCGTGATAACCTCTATCACGACCAACGAATCTAAATTTTTTTTTATCACCCTTAGATGCATGGTAAGCCATTGCAATTTTAATTGCTGACTCAACTGCAGTTGATCCACAAATAGTATAAAAAATTTTATTTAAATCATCCGGTGTATGTTTTGCAATACGAGTTGCTAATTCAAATGATCCACCATATCCCTGGTTAAAAGGAAGAACAAAATCTAATTCTCTTAATTGCTTGCTAACTGCTTCGGCAATTTCTTCTCTGCCATGACCTAAAGGATTACAGAATAAACCAGAGCTAGCGTCAATTAACGTATTACCTTCGTGGGTTTTTAAATAAACACCTTTCGCACTCGTAATTAATCTTGGATTTTTTTTGAAATCTCTATTAGCCGAAAAAGGCATCCAATGTTCGTTTAAAGAGTTAGGTATATTAGTTCTATGAGTACTCATTTTTAATTTGTAAAGTAACGAATTACTTAAATTATTCAATCACTAATATACAAAAGCTTTTGCTTTTTGAGTAGAATAATCTTTATAAATAATGAAAAAACTTAAAAACTGGGATAATAATAACTGGCTATCTTCAGATGAATATATCATCAGTTTAACTAATTTTTTAGAAAAACAAATTAACTTTACTAAAAAGACGAACATCTTAGATATTGGGTGCGGCCGTGGAAAGATTATTTCTACTCTTTCAAAAAAATATCAATTGACTAACTTACCTTTAGGAATTGACATTGTTAAACATAAAGATTTCAAAAAGAAAATAAGGTTTATTAAGATTAATGCTTTGAAATATTTAAGCGGGACAGAAGAAAAATTTGACATTATTTTATTCAAACAATCTATTCATTTTTTTAGACTTGTAGAAATTAAAAAAATTTTAAAATTTTCAAAAAGAAATCTTTTACCTAAAGGAAAAATTATAATTTTGGCTCTTCATCCAAATCAAAATCATTGGCCTTTATTTAAAGTTTTTAAATCAAAGCTTACAAAAAGTTTAAAGAAAGATGAAAAGATTCTGAACCTGATTAAGTTTAATTTTAAGAAATACAAAATTCATTATTTTAAATTTAAAGTTAAGATGGCAAGAAGTTTATATCTTCTAATGATTAAAAGTAGATTCAATTCATGCCTTTTAAATCTTACATCAAAAGAAATAAAAACAGGTATGGAAGAAATTAAAAAAAAATATAAAAAAAAATTAATATTTTCTGATAAGCTAATTTGCATCAGTTATAAAAACACATGATAGTATATTTTTTTCTTTTTCTAATATCTTTTTTATCAGCAACTATTCTTCCATTTTCAAGTGAGCTAACCTTAGCTGGCTTGTTAAAAACAAATAACTATAACACTTTCTTTCTGATTGGTGTCTCAAGTTTAGGAAATATCTTAGGCTCTGTTTTTAATTGGTTACTAGGTTTTTATTTATTAAAATATATAAATAAGAAATGGTTTCCATTTAACCAAAATCAAATTAATATTGCCTCTAAAAAATTTAGTAAATTTGGGGTTTGGTCTTTATTGTTTGCTTGGTTACCAGTTGTCGGTGATCCGCTTACATTAATAGCTGGAATCTTAAAAGTAAATTTTTTATTATTTATAATTTTAGTTGCGGCTGGAAAAATTAGCAGATATTTTCTTGTGTTCTTTTTAGTAACTTAGCTTATTTTTTCCAAAAAAATATTCCACTACCAAAACCTAAAAGAATAGCTGATATGATCCAGGCATTTTCTTCACTTGAAAACAATATGATTGCTCCCAAAAGAGCAATTGATATGCCTATCGTTTTTTTACTCATGTTTAATTTTGTGCATTAATTTATATTATGCTATCAGGCAAGATACTCTAATCGGCTTTAAAATGAATAAAAATCTTTGGATCATTACTGTAAGTCAAGTATTTAGTTTTACACCTGCGCCTGTAAATGTTTTTTTAAGTGGAATTATCGGAAGCACATTAAGTCCTGTGAAATCTCTACAGACTCTTCCAACTTCTTTAATGATTGTAGGTATTGCTTTTTTTTCTTTTTTTGCTGCTAAAATCATGAGCAAGATTGGAAGAAAAGCGGGATTTTTATATGCTGCAATTTTTAGTTCTTTTTCAGCTTTGTTAGCAGCCTATGCAGTATGGGATAAAAATTTTTATTTATTTTGCCTCGCTTGTTTCTTTATTGGTAACGGCATGTCTTTTACACATCAGTATCGATTTGCAGCAGCCGAAAGTGTTGAAAAATCTTTCATACCAAAAGCACTCTCAATTATAATGTTAGCCTCAATTTTTTCTGCACTACTTGGCCCTAACATTGCTAACTTTAGCAAAGATTTAATAAATGGACACCTTTACGTTGGGTCCTATTTATCTTTAGCTATTTTAACGGCTGTACCTATTGTATTTTTAAGCTTTTACAGTCCTACAAGAGAGTCTGAAGGCGTTAAGAAATATAAGGGAAGAAGTTATTCTGAACTTATTTTACAGCCTAGATTTCTACAGGCCGTCGCATCTGCAGCTTTTGCTTATGCTGTTATGTCATTCTTGATGACTGCAACACCTATCAATATGCACGTCATAGAACACTACAGTTTAAATAAAACAAGTATCGTTATTCAATTACATATTATCAGTATGTTTTTACCATCTTTGATTACAGGAAATTTATTAAAAAAATTTGGTCACAGTAAAATAATTTACGCTGGAGTTACTTTTTATATTTTAACAATTCTATTAAGTTTTTTAGAACCAACTTTTTTTAATTATATGTTAGCTTTAGTTTTTTTAGGTTTAGGTTGGAATTTTTTATACTTATCAGGGACTGGATTGCTAGTGTTATCTTATAGAGAAGAAGAAAAATTTAAAGCTCAAGGATTTAATGATATCCTTGTTTTTTCCATTCAAGCTGTAGCAAGTTTATCGGCAGGTTACATGTTGAGTATGACAGGTTGGAAAACAATGAATTTAATCGCTATACCTTTTTTGGTTTTAATTATTTTTTCTTCAATTAGAGCTGACTTATCTAAAAATGATAAATAAAAAAAATAGAACTTTCAATTCGTTGAATTTAATATTTTTAAAATTTTATTGTGTAATTTTTTATTACAAGTAGCCAATATATTTCCACCCTTTATTGGTGACTCATTATCCCAGGTACTAATCATACCTCCTGCTTTCTTAATTATAGGAATAAGTGGAACTATATCAAAAGGTTTAAGATTAGTTTCAATTATCGCTTCTACTTTTCCTTCTGCAAGTAAACAAAAATTTAAAGCATCAAATGTTGCTACGCCAAAATACGAAACAGAAGAAATAATTTTTTTTATTTTCTTATTATATTTTTTTGAAGATAATATTTCTTGCAAATGTCCTATAACTTTACATTTTTTTAAATTGCTTTGTTTAGAAGTAGCTAAAGTAGTTTTTTTATTACTTATTAAATAAGATTTTTTTTGGTCATTTATATAAAACTTATTTAAAGCAGGAAAATTTGCTAAACCTAAAACAGATTTATTTTTATATGTTAAACCAATCAAATTAGACCAAGTTGGTGCCCCAACCATAAAAGCTCTCGTTCCATCAATAGGATCAATATACCACTTGTAATCATTATCAGAATATTTTTCTAAAAACTCTTCACCTAGAATAGCATCTTTAGGAAATTTTTTAATAATAATATGTCTTATAAACTTTTCAAAAGCTTTATCTAAATTTGTTACTGGATCATAAATTTTTTTATTTTTTGATTTATTGTCAACCTTAATAATATATTTTGATTTCTTTATATAAAAATTATTAAGTTTTTTAGTTAAACTTTTTAAAAGATTAAATTGTTTTTTAAAATTCATAAATTTATATAAAGTAATTAACTAACTAATAAATTTATATGTAGCAAGTTTTTATGAAATTAAATCCTAGAATTTACTTGGGTTGTTTAGTACTAATCCTAGAATTTACTTGGGTTGTTTAGTACTAATCCTAGAAATAATTTCTATGCACAAGTTTAAAAAATTAGTAATTAACTCTTCTGATGGTCTGATATTTTTAATTTTACCATCTTTACTACCAACACCATCAGGAGTTAGAAGCACGAAGTAACCTTTTTTAATTCCATCATCAACAATTCTAGCAATAGTTTTGTAGGAATATTCAGGAATATTTTTTGCTATTTCTTCTTTGTAAATTTCACTACCCGATTCATTGGCGTGAAATATTTGCAGAAATACCTTAACTCTTTTTATATTGGTAAAACACCAATTTAGCGATTCTGTTTTCTTTCGCATCTCAAAAACAAAATGAATAAAACTTGAAACCTCAGAACCCAGGGTTTTGAAAGCGTCTCCTTCTAATTTATAAGGGAGCTTTTCTAAGTTTAGGCTAGATAATATCTTCTTATCCCGTATTTTTTGTTCATCCATAAAAAATTTCTTTTAAAAACTATTAAAATAGAATGAAATTTTAGCAGTTTTTAGAACGCTGACTTTTCGTTTACTATGCAGTCAATTAAATTTAGCAAAGTAGTTAAAATGAGTCCAGCAATTAAATACGGAATAAAAAAAGCAGCGCTATCTTAAGTTATTTGAAAATAAATATAGGAATAGTGCAACTGCAGTACCTATACCTAAAGCATAAAATAATGTCCCTATGCCTACTGTGCCACCTAAAAACCACCCAAGTAAAACTACAATTACTTCAATAGAGGTTCTTACTACAGCTATTGGTAAGTTAGTTTTTTTTTGTAATCCTGTCATCAAACCATCTCTTGGCCCAGCCCCCAAGTTAGTTATAAGATACATTGCTGAACCAAAACCAACTAATAATATGCCAGCAAAAACCATAATTAGTTGGAAAAAGAATTCGTTAGGTGTATCAAAATAGAAAATTGTTACATCAATCATAATAGCGATAATTATAAAATTAATAATTGTACCCATGCCTATTTTTTGATCTAAAAAAAACCAAAGTAATAAAACTAAAAAACTTACTAGAAAAGCAATAGTTCCAACTGACAAACCAAGACTCATAGCTATTCCCTGATGAAGAACATTCCAAGGTGAAGCACCAATACCTGAGATAATTAATAACCCTTCGCCAAAACCAAAGAAAACTAAGCCTAAACAAAGATAAAACACAGTTCTAAAAGGCGGTTTGAAGTTTCTTGGTGAATTGGAACTCCAAGATAGTTTGGGTATATTTTTAATGCTTAGAAACATTGGTTTATTTATCAAATGTCGAAAGTATACACAATCAACATATTATTCTATATTCAGACAATATATGAGTGAAGTAAATTTTTTTGATCTAAATTTTGAAAGTCTCAAAATTTTTTTAAATAAAGAGTTAAAAATTGAAGAAAAAAAAGTTTCAATGCGTAGTAAGCAGATTTGGCAATCTGTTTATAAAAAAGGTTCTTTTGAAATTAATAACTTAACTACATTTCCTTTAGAACTTAGAGACAAACTTAAAAATTTAATTAGTTTACAAGGACCAAAAATTACGAAAACTCAAACTTCAAGTGATGGCACTATAAAGTGGCTGATAAAACTTTTTGATGGTAATGAAGTAGAGTGTGTTTATATTCCAGAAAAAACCAGAGCTACTCTTTGCATATCCTCACAAGTGGGTTGCACTTTAAATTGTAAGTTTTGTCACACAGGTACTCAGCGTTTAGTTAAAAACTTAAGTTCTGCTGAAATTATTAATCAAGTTATGATTGCAAAAGAACAACTTAATGATTGGAATGAACAAAAAAAAATAACTAATATTGTCTTAATGGGAATGGGAGAACCTTTTTACAATTATGACAATGTAAAAACTGCAGTTGAAATACTAAAAAATAAAGAAGGATTAAATTATGGACCAAAAAAAATCACTGTATCGACTGCGGGTATTGCAAATAAAATTCCTGATGCTGCCAAAGAGATAGGCACGTACTTAGCCTTATCATTACATGCCCCAACGGACGACATAAGAGAAATGATTATGCCTATCAACAAAAAATTTAAAATTAAAGATCTTATTAATCAATGCAAATTTTATAGTTCTATTGTTAAAGAAAAAATAACTTTAGAGTATGTTATGCTTCGAGACATTAATGATAGTATAGAATGTGCAAAACAACTTATAAAACTTATGGCTCAATTCCCTTGTAAGGTTAATCTTATCGAATTTAACCCTTGGCCTGGGGTTCAATATCTACCCACAAAAAGAGAAGAAATGGAAAAATTTGGTAAAATTATTCAAGATGCTGGATATGTTGCAACCATTAGAAGATCACGGGGTCAAGATATTCTAGGAGCTTGTGGTCAGCTCAGAACCGGAAGTGAAAAAAAATTTCTTTTATAATTCCCTAATTACAAAAAAGATAATAGATAGTATTGAATTAATATGCAGAACAAAAAATTTGAAGAATACACAAAAAATCTTAATGTAAAAAAAATACACACAGGAAGTATTTGGACTGAAGGACCATGCTATTTAAAAAATTCTAACAAAGTGATTTGGAGTGATATTCCAAACAATAGAATGTTAAGTTTTGATTTTAAAAAAGTTGAAATTTTTAGGGCACCTTCAAACTTTTCAAATGGTAATACAACTGACAACAAGGGTAATCTTGTAACATGCGAACACGGAGCGAGAAGAGTTACTAAAACCGATCAAAACAATATCATTACATTAATCGCTGATGAATATAATAACAAAAGGTTGAATTCACCAAATGACGTGTGTGTTCACTCAAACGGAACAATTTTTTTTACTGATCCGCCTTATGGAATTATTAATCCCAAACGAGTGGAGGGGTTCCCGGGTAAAATGATGTACGGTGGGTGTTATGTTTTTAAATATGATCCAAGAATAAAAACATTAGAAGCTTTAGTAACAGACATGGAACGCCCTAATGGTATTGCTTTTTCACCTGACGAATCTCAATTATTTATCTCAAACACAGGAGAAGTTAAATACATCAAAAGATATGACATTGATAAAAATTTAAAAATATCTAAACCCATAGAGTTTGCAAAAACTGATCCTGATTATGTTATGGATGGATTCAGGTTTGATTCAGAAAACAATCTTTGGACTAGTTGTGGCGATGGCGTTGCTTGTTACACTAAATCTGGGGAACAAATTGGATATATTAAAATTCCAGAACGCGTATCAAACATCGATTTTGGAGGCGTTGATGGAAAAACATTATTTATTACAGCTAGCACTTCTTTTTATATGGCTAACTTAAATATCAAAGGAGCAAAATTTAAATAAATATGAATAAAAAAGTTTTAGTTACTGGGGCCTCTGGCCATTTAGGTGGAATGCTTTTTAGGTCTTTAGCAAATCTTGGCTACAAACAACTTATAGGTACGGATTTAAAGAAAAAAAATATAGAGAAAAATCAAAAATTTATATTAGCTAATCTTAAAAACCTTAAAACAATCACAAAAATTACTAAAGGGGTTTACGCAATAGTTCATTTTGGAGCTATACCTATTGAGGATACTCAATCTAATATTTTACAAAATAATATTATAGGTACTTACAATCTCTTTGAGGCAGCTAGAATAAATAAAGTAAAAAAAATAATTTTTGCAAGTTCAAACCATGCTATTGGTTTTCACAGAAGAACAACAAAGCTAAACCAATTTTCAAATCAAAGACCCGATAGCCACTATGGTCTGAGTAAAGCTTTCGGTGAAGAATTATCTCGGTTTTATGCCGATAAATTTAACATAAAATCTATGTGTATTAGAATCGGCTCATGTTTGAGGGTCCCAGAAGATAGAAGGCATATATCAACTTGGATTAGTTACGGCGATCTCACTCAGCTAGTTGATATCGGGATTAGGCACAAAGCCTTACATCATGAAATTGTTTATGGTGCATCTAAGAATAAAAAATCATGGTGGAATAATTCACGTGCCTACCAACTTGGTTACAAACCTAAAGATAGTATTGACAAATTTGACACTAGCCTGCTAACTAAAAATGAACATAAAGATAAAATAGCTTTACTTTTTCAAGGAGGCGTTTTCACATCGGCTAATTTTAAGGGCGATATTAAGAAAATTAAATAAGATTAATTTAATAGTATGGTCAATATGTTCTTTAAAAAACTTCTTCAGGAAATTAAAGATGTTGTAATACCGTTATATAAAATTTTAATCCCTTTCGTTTTCATAGTCAAATTACTAGAAGTTACGGGTATAACGGATTTAATTGCTAAAGCTTTCGCTCCTCTAATGGGATTAATTGGTTTACCGCCTGAACTAGGCATCATTTGGGTTACAGCTTTAATAGTTAACATTTATGCGGCTTTAATTTTATTTATAAATATTCTTCCATTTCTTGACGTTAGCGTTGCTCAAATTACCGTCTTAACTGTAGCCATGTTGTTCTGTCACAATCTCTTAGTAGAATCAGCCATATCTAGGTCAGCGGGTGTTTCTTTTTTATTTACTTCTTTCTTTAGGATTTTTTCAGCTTTTTTTGTTTGCTGCATTTTAAATCTAATTTATACCAAATTTAATTACCTACAACAAACATTCGTGACTTCTTTTACATTAGAGTTACCACAGGTAGGCTTCTGGTTTTGGCTAAAAAATCAAATGCTTTATTTGTTTTATATTTTTATTATCGTAATAGCACTTGTCACTATATTAGAAATTTTGAAAATTATCGGTATAGAAAGTTTTTTAAAAAAAATATTGGTTCCACCATTAAGATTTTTTGGCATCAGTGAGTCGGCAATGAATATCATTATTGTAGGCATGACCATTGGACTCCAGTTTGGAGGAGGAATTTTAATTAAAGAGGTAAATTCTGGCAAAATAGACAAACAGAGTGTTTTTCTTTCAGTCATGCTAATTAACCTGATACATGCCATTTTTGAGGATACTCTTTTAATGCTTGCAGTAGGTGGCCACTATTCAGGTGTTGTTTTTGCAAGAATTATATTTGGCTTATTAATTTCTTTATTAATGTTAAAGTTATATAAAAATTTTAATTTATTATTTGAAAAGTATATCTTTAATAATAAATTAAAACTTTTACCAGATTAATGTAAATAAATAATTGTTAAAATTTATGATAGATAATGAAATAAAGAATCTTTTTGATAATTCAAAAAATAAGTCTCGAAAGTTAGAAAAATATTTCTTTGCTTACGATGAGCTTTTTAGAAAATATAAAAATCAGGACGTTACTCTAGTAGAAATAGGAATACATAATGGAGGTTCGTTAGATATATGGAGAAGTTTTTTCTCTGCTAAATCAAGAATTATTGGTATTGATTTAAACCCTGAGTGTAAAAGATTTGAAAGAAATGGAATCGAAGTATTTATTGGGAACCAATCTGATCCTAACTTCTGGAATACTTTTTTTAAAGAAGTAGGAATGGTAGACATTATTATAGATGACGGCGGACATAGTAATATAGATCAAATTATTACATTAATTTCGACAGTAGATAAAATTAATGATGGAGGGATATTAGCTGTAGAAGATACACACACAAGCTATATAAGCTTATACAATTCTAGTAAAAAATACTCTTTCATAGAATTTTCAAAAAAAATAATTGACGATATAAACCTTAAATTTGATAAAAATTTTAAACAATTTAAATTTTCTTTATCTGATTGTATTTACTCAGTTCAAACTTTTGAGAGTATTGTTGCTTTTAAGATAGATAGAAAAAAATGTGACTTTAGTAGATTGATTGAAAATCAAGGAAAAGATCATGCCATCAAAGATATCCTCGGAATTGGGAGTGAATTAAATATCAAAGTTTTAAAAAAATATTTATCTTTTTTTAAGCCTATTATTAGGTTAAATAAATTTACGAAATTTGTTAAAGATAAAATAAATAATAAAATAGTTAGTAAGTATTTTAAATAGCAGAATTAGATCTTATTTTTCTTCTAGATCTTCGCTGTCATCATAATTTAGATCCTCATTATCATCTAAATCGACTTCATCCTCATCTTTATTGTCAAAATCATCATCCTCGTTAGAGTTATTCAATTCCGCAAATTCAACCTTTTCTTTCTTAATCCATTTTTCTGCAGATTTTGGAATTTCATCTTCTTCTTCCCAGGATTCAATTGCTGAAATTTCTAAATCTAAAGCTTCTGCAGCTGAACCTAAATCTAATTGAACTTCACTTAGAGCCTCTAAAAATTCTTTATATGTCATTTTATTTTTTAATCAGTTTATTATCTGCCATGTATACTAATTTTTTAATTATTAAAAGCATATCTAAAAAAGCTTAAACCGCATAAAATGAATTAAAAAAGGTACTTGTTAGCAAGATAGATAGTTAGACCTAAAGCTATTCCTGTTAGTAAATATAAATAAATTTCTTTCATAAAATATAAATTTTTATTTTAGTAAGTAGCTCGCCCTCCACTTAAGTCAAATATAGCTCCTGTTGTGTAAGAATTTTCTTCACTGACTAACCAAGCAACGAGTGACGCTAATTCCTCAACAAGAACAAAACGATTTCTTGGAATTTTAGACAGCATATAATTGATATGTTCTTTTGTCATCTGATCAAAAATTCTAGTTTTGGCTGCAGCTGGAGTTACTGTATTCACTGCGATATTTTTGTTAGCTAATTCTTTGCCTAAGGATTTCGTTAAGCCAATTACTCCAGCTTTAGATGTGCTGTAAGCTGAAGCATTAGGATTTCCTTCTTTTCCTGCAATACTAGCAATATTTACAATTCGTCCATAATTATTTTTAATCATGTGGGGTGTAATTGCTTTTAGACAATAAAATACAGCATTAAGATTTAATTCTATAACTTTTTTCCATTCATCAATTGGATAATCCCAAACAGAAGTATTCTTGCCAGCAATACCAGCATTATTTACAAATATATCAATATTTATATTTTTAGTTATTTTCTCAACTTCAGCTGTTACATGATTAAAATTAGTAACATCAATAGTTGTCGCAGAAAGTTTTGGATTATTTAATTCTTTTACGATTTTTTCAGCTACAGTTTTATCTAAATCCCAGATAATTACGTTCGCTCCTGAATTTAAAAATCTTTTAGTCATCGCAAGGCCAAAACCTTGCGCACCACCAGTGACAATAGCAGTTCTATTATTAAGATCAATTCTGTTCATAATGAAGATTAGATGAAAAAAAATAGAAAAACAATTAAACAGTTAAGTTTAAGAAATTTATTATATATTAATGCAAATAATACTGTTTATGCTAAAATTACTTAGCATCTGAATTTTAAATTCAATTATAACATAGTAAGAAATAAGAAATTTATGGATACGGGAGTTTTTTTAGTAGTATTATTTTCAGCAGTTTTACATGCCATTTGGAACAGTATGGCGAGCAAATATAAAAATAAAAATGTTTCTATACCGGCTATTGTTTATGGACATGTTCCACTTTGTATTGTTGCAGTCATTTTTTTACCATTACCAAGTACTGAAAGTTTCCCCTATATAGTAATAAGCGCTTTGATACACCAGGGCTATCAAAACTTTCTCTTAACAGCTTATCAAGCAGGAAAATTTACGACAGTTTATCCCATGGCTCGAGGATTTGGTCCACTAGTTACAACAGTTATCTCAATTATTTTTTTAGGTGTTGTTCTTAAAGTATTTACCGTCTTATCTATTTTGTTCATTTCATCAGGTGTTATGTTAATTGGTTTCTTTAGTAAATCTATTATTAGAAATTATAAAATACTTTATAGTTCGTTAGCTACAGGAATTTTTATTGGAATTTATTCTGTTGTTGATGGACAGGGTGCAAGAATTAGTGGCTCAGCTATTAGTTATATGAGCTGGGTATTTATCCTTAGTGCCTTATTTTTCCCCTTTGTTTTGCATTTTAGAAAACAAAAAAATATTTTAAAAAAGACATTAACAGAAGGAAAATTTGTTTTTTGGATTGGTGGAAGCTTTTCTTATGTTGCATACGTAATTACAGTGTGGGCTTTTACTAAAGCACCCGTTCCAATGGTTAGCGCCTTAAGAGAATCTAGTATAATTTTTGCAGTTTTTATTGGTTACTTTTATTTAAAAGATAAAATTAATTTTTATAAGATAGCTTCAATCTTTTTAATTTTTCTAGGTGTTATAGGCTTGAAACTATTTTAAAAGAAGGGAAATTAAAAAAAATCCCTTCTTTTAATTTCTAGGAGATTAAAAATTATTATTCCCTTTTGTAGAAATGTGACCTAAAACTTTTCCCTTATTAGGCCCATTTTTAATCCTATAGCCTGTTGTTCCATTGCCATAAGCCTCAACAGCAATTTTCTTCTTTTCAATCGCTTTTTCTTGTTCTTCTTTTATGTGTTTATTTCTGATTGTCTTAATCAGATGATCTTTGATCTTAAGCATAGGTTTACCTCACTATTAAAGTTTACCTACTTTTAACTCATGTAGATGAGTCACTTTTGATCCATGTGAATGGCACACTCAATTGCAAGTGTAAGACAACTATATCTTCAATATTAAAATAGTCAATCTTTATTGAATTATCTAAAATTTACATTTACCGTTAAAAAAAATAATTTCTAATTGAGTTTTTTACCTTTTTGTAACTACCAGGCCGCTTTTATCAAATTTATTTCTCTTTTTTTTTAATATTTTATTAGTATTTTATGCGCTATAAAACGCAGATGAATAAGAATAAAAAAAACTTAAATTTCGTACAAGATTATTTAACTGATTTTTCAAATCTAATTAAGCCTAAAGACGACATAGTTAACAAACTTATTCTGATAAAAGATATTTTTTTAAAAACATCAAAAAAAAAGGGTAAAATATTAATTTTTGGAAATGGTGGCAGTGCAGCAATTGCTAGTCATGTAAGTATAGATTTAACTAAAAATGCAGGAATAAGAACTGTCAACTTTAATGAGGCTGACCTAATAACCTGTTTTTCAAATGATTATGGCTACGAAAGATGGGTAGAAAAAGCAGTGAATTTTTATGCAGATAAAAATGATACGTTAGTTTTAATTTCATCTAGTGGAAAATCAGTGAATATGATTAACGCTTGCAAAGAAGCAAAAAGAAAAAAAATTAAAGTAATTTCACTAACGGGACATGCAAAAAATAATCCGTTGTCAAAAATTACTGACCTTAGTTTGTGGATCAACTCTAAAGCCTATAACTTTATTGAAAATACACATCAAATCTGGTTGCTGACAGTTTGCGATCTAATCATTGGCAAAAGGGAATATCCTGCTAAAAAAAAGGATTAATTTACTTCTAATTTTATGAGCAACATAGATGCCTTGTTTATCACACCTAGATCCAGACTAGAAGTTTATCAAGGCTTATCAAACGATTATGCTGCGATAGAACCCCCGGTTTGGTCTTCGCTGATAGCAAATTATCTAATAAAAAGAAATTATAATGTTAGAATTCTTGATGCAGAGGCAGAAAACTTAACTCACGTAGAAACTGCAGAAAAAATTTTAGAATTAAATCCTAAATTAGCTGTTTTCATGATTTACGGCCAGCAACCTTCTGCCTCAACACAATGCATGCCAGGTGGTAATAAAACTTGTAAAAAATTAAACGAGCTGTCATCAAATGAAATAAAATCTGTAGTTGTCGGAACACATGCGTCTGCGTTACCGAAGCAAACGTTAGAAGAAGAGCCCTACACCTATGTTTGCCAAGGTGAAGGACCTTTGACAATAAAAAACTTAATTGATTTTTTAGATGGAAAAATTAAAGATGTAAAAAAAATTCCAGGTCTATGGTATTTTGATAAAGACAAAAATTTGAGTTTCAATCCACAAGCAAAAATGTTTGAAAGATTAGATGAAGACCTTCCGGGGCAAACATGGAAATTGCTAGATATGAAAAAATACAAAGCGCACAACTGGCACTCTTTTGGAAGGTTGGAGTCCAGAAATCTTTATGCTTCACTTCAAACAAGTTTAGGCTGTCCTTTTAAATGTACATTTTGTTGTATTAACGCACCTTTTGAAAGAAACACTATTAGGTTTTGGTCACCAAAACACATCGCCAACCAAGTTAGATTACTAGTTGAGGAGTATAATATTTTTAATATTAAAATTCCTGACGAAATGTTTGTTTTAAATCCAAAACAGGTAATTGGAGTTTGTGATGAGATTATTAAACTTGGTTATGGAGATAAATTAAATTTTTGGGCGTATGCTAGAATCGACACTCTTGAAGATGACGAAATGTTAAAAAAAATGCAAAAAGCTGGTATTAGATGGTTAGGATTAGGAATAGAGTCCAGTTCAAAGCACGTAAGAGACGGAGTAATTAAAGGCAGGTTCGATAACTATGACATCGAAGGCATTGTAAAAAAGGTGCGAAGTATGGGTTTTTTTGTAGGTGCAAATTATATATTTGGTTTACCAGATGACACCCTAGACTCCATGAAGGAAACTTTAGATCTATCTTTAAGAATTAATAGTGAATGGGCAAATTTTTATTCAGCTATGGCATACCCTGGTTCACAGCTCCACGTAATGGCAAAAAAAAACTCATGGCAATTGCCAGAAGATAATGGAGGACCTGGTTGGATTGGTTATTCGCAGCACGCTTACGAATGCTTACCTCTTAGAACAGAAAAACTTAAAGCAACAGAAGTTCTAAATTTTAGAGACCAAGCTTTCTCTACATATTTCAAAAATGCAGATTATTTGTCGATGATAGATTCTACGTTTGGAGGAAATACATTGAGTCACATTAAAGATATGACTTCATATAACATTAGTAGAAAGCATCACAAGGAGAACGTAAAGTATTAATTTAAAAGAAACCCTAATATTCATTAAATCACCAACACATGCAAAAAATTAGAAAATTTCTCACACCCCTTTTTTTTAATTTTCCTTTTTTAATTACAACACTACAAGTCCTGCGTTATTACTTGGGTTATATATTTTACAAGTATAATCTTTTAAATAAAAAAATTTATATAGGTGGGTATATGTTTTCTCAGCAAGAAATCGCAAGGGGAAGACATGAAACTATGAAGAAAATCTTGAATTCATTAATTAAAAAAAAAAAAAATCTCGAAATTCTTGAGGTAGGTTCTTTTTTTGAAGAAAGCACTCTTATTATAGGAAGTTATTTACAAGAAAAAAAAATTAATTTTAAAATGACCTGTGTAGATATCTGGAATGCTTTCCCATTAGATCACGCAAACTCTTTTTATCTAAGTAAGTTTAATGAAAATTTAAAAAATGGAAAAGTGTTCACTTTATTTAAACATAATTTAAAACAGGCAAATCTATTAAAAAATATAAAATTTATCAAAGGTGACAGCAACAAAGTATTAAAAAAAATAAAAAAAAAATTTGATTTAATTTTTATTGATGGTTCTCATTCTTATAATTATGTTTGTAATGACATTAAAAATTCAATGAAACTATTGAATAATAATGGAATTCTTGTTGGTGATGATTATGAACAAAATTACAAAAATTCTAAACATTTAAATTTTAAAAAATTAATTGAAGAAGACATTGATAGTATTTATGATCATAAAAGTAAAAAAAATATGCATCCAGGTGTGACATTAGCAGTGCATAAATTTTTTGGAAATATTAAAAATTTTAATGGCTTATTTATACTAGAATTAAAAAATAAAAAATTTAAAGAAATTAATAAAATAATTTAATAATTAAGTGAGATATTTATTTAAAACTTTAAAACAAGCTAAAATTATTGATAATATTGAATATACATGTGTCTAAGAAATTTATAATTGAATTATTTTATTAATTAATGTAAAAAATTTTATGTTTTCATCAGTAATAATAAGCGGTTCATTAGCACAAGATCATGAATTTATTTATCCATACTATCGACTTCTTGAAGCTCAAAGCAAATTAGATGTATGTATTATTGGCGGAAAGCCTGTCAACGGATATTTAGGAACTGTTTTACCACCAAACAAAGATCACCCTGTCAAAGACATAGATCAAATACACGTTAAAGATTATGATCTATTAGTTTTACCTGGTGGAGTAAAGGCAATGGAAAAAATACGTCAGGATGAAAAGTTGATAAAATTTATTAGTGATTTTCATAATGCGGGGAAGGTTATCGCCTGCATCTGTAGCGGAGCACAATTGTTAATTTCAGCGAAAATTATCAAAGGTAAAAAAATTGCTGGCTACTACAGCATGAAAGATGACATAACAAATGCAGGCGGAATCTATACAGACCTACCTGCAGTAGTTGACGGTAAAATTATTACAACTGCACACTATAAAGATATGGGGCCATGGATGGCAGCTACTCTTAATTTCTTTAAATGAATAAAAAAAAAAATGCCTACTATGACAATAGAATTGTATTCAAACCCTGGGGATATGAATACGTAGTTTATCGCTATAAAAATATTTTATCTGTTACTTTACTTACTATAAATCCAACTAAAAGCACTTCACTTCACTGTCATCCCACTAAGAAAACAGGCTTTGTTTTATTGGATGGTAAGGCATTAATTCAGTTGGGACTATGGAAAAGTGAAAGAAAAATTTATAAAAGCCCTTCTAAATTAATGATAAGAACAGGTTTATTTCACTCCATAAAGTGTGTTTCTAAAAAACCATTATTAGCCTTGGAATTTGAAACCCCTATTAATAAAAATGATCTAGTAAGATTTAATGATAAGTACGGAAGAGAAAAAAAACCCTATGAGCAGGGAAAAAAGTTTTCAAGTTTAAAAAAGAATCCAAATTTCTTGAAACTATATAAATTTAAAGAAAAAAAGGAATATTTTTTTGGTAAAACAATAGTTAAGCTTGAAATCCACAAAAACTTTAAAAAACTTGTAGCTGAAAAAAATGACACTATATTTGCAGTATTAAATGGAAGTGTGTGCAACAAAAATAAACAAAAAATACTATCTCCTGGAGATATTATTAGAACGGGAACTTTTAAGAAGTTAGCTCAAGCTTTTAAAATAGATAAAAAAATAGCTGTCTTAAAAATCAATAATGAATAATAATTTTAGACTTGAAATCTTTAAGAAAGCTGCTTTGTGTAGAAATTTTGAAGAACAAGTTATATTAAATGTAAATAAAAAAAATATTACAACTCCAGTATATGTTTCTGCTGGGCAAGAGTTTATAGCATCGACAGTATCTACAATTTGTAAGAAAAAAAAAATAAAACCATTAATTTTTGGGCAACATAGATGTCACTCAACTTATTTGGCTTTTGGTGGAAATATTATTGAACTTATAGACGAATTACTTGGTAGAGAAACTGGATGTACTAATGGCAAGGGTGGTTCAGCGTCTATTAATTCTAAAAGTATTAATATGTTTGGTCATGATGGATTGATGGGTTCAAACGGACCCATTGGTGTTGGAGCGTGCTTTGCAACAAAAAAACCTACTATAGTATTTTTAGGTGATGCTGCCGCAGAAGAAGATTACGTTTTAGGAGCACTGGGTTGGGCATCACATAAGAAATTACCAATTTTATTTATTGTAGAAGATAATGATCTTTCTATTTTAACCAAAAAAAGTGTGAGACGTAATTGGAACATGAAAGATGTGGCTAGATCATTTAAACTAGAAGGCCATGATATTAAGGACGACCCCAAAGAAATTGAAAAGTACTCAAATTTTTTCTTCAAAAAACCTATGCTCTTAAACATTAATACAAATAGAATTTATTGGCACGCTGGAGGAGGCGTAGACAGTGATAAAACTTTTGATCGATATAAAAAAGAGTTAAAAATACTAGGTGTTCATGCTACAAAAATTAATGAATATTATAAAACGCACATTAAAAAATTATGGAAATTACAGTTAGAGAAACGATAAAAAAAACGATTTTAAAACATTTAAAAGAAAAAAATGGATTAATTCTTGGACAATGTTTATCAGCCGTTGGCTGGGTAGGGGGAACCATCCCTGAGCTAACTGAAAAAGAAGGTGTTGTCGAATTAAGTATGGCCGATGTTGCTAATGGCGGTATTGTTGTAGGGGCCGGCCTATCTAATAGGAGGCCAATATACGTCATTAGATACCAAGGTTTTAACTGGTTTAATGCTCCAATTATTTTAAATTATGCATGCAAATCTAAAGAATTGTGGAGTGTACCTTGTCCAATTTTCATTAGAGGCATAGCAATGGAAGGATCAATAGGACCAGTAGCAGGCTCATCCCATTATTCTTTATACTATCGAATGCCTGGAGTTAAGATTATTTCTCCTATGACGCCCAAGGAATATAATTTAGCATACAAAAGCTTTATGCGTGATGAGGAAGTTTACTATGTTTCTGAACATCGTGCTAGCTATGACAACCAGAAAGAACTCAAAGATTTTTTATATGATGATGTTGATATAATTATTTTTTCCATATCAATTACTAGATTTACAGCTCAAAAAGTTAAAAATATTCTTGAAAAAGAAAACCTGAAAATCGGCTTAGCAAATATTTTATGGATTAAACCATTTGAGATTAAAAAAAAATGGCTAGAAACTCTTAAGAATTCAAAGTTTGGTGGAATTATTCTAGACGATGATTATGAAGGTGGTGTAGCTTCTGATATGGCGTACAAACTAATGAAATTATCTAATAAAAAAGTGGAAGTAATGGGATTAAAAGAGAAATCTGCTGGGTTTTCTAAAAAAAGCGATAATCTGCCACCTAATGAAAAAGAAATAATTAGAAAAATAAATGAAATAATAAAAAAAAATGTTGATTACAAAAACACCTTATAGAATTTCTTTTTTTGGAGGAGGAACAGACTATCCTGAATGGTATCAAAAACATGGAGGATCATTCCTTTCTACCACTATAGACAAGTATGTATATTTAACCGTAAGACAATTACCTTCATTCTCAGACTCTAATTATAGAATTGTGTGGTCAAAAGTAGAAACAGTGAACAAAATTAGTGAAATCCAGCATAACGTCGTTAGAGAAATGTTAAATAATTATAAGTTCAAAACAGGAATGGAGGTTCATTACCAGGGCGATCTTCCAGCAAGAAGCGGGATGGGATCTAGCTCCAGTTTTGTTGTGGGTTTAATGAACTCTTTTATAAATATTAAAAAAAAAAATATTTCAAAAAAAAATTTAGCCAAAAAAAGTATCTATTTTGAGCAAAAAACCCTCAAAGAAGTAGTTGGCCTACAGGATCAGATATCAGCAACATATGGCGGATTCAATAAAGTAGATATAAATCAAAAAGGTGAATTTAGAATAAAAAAAATTAAGATCACTAAAAAAATTAAAGAGTTTAATAAAAATCTTTTTTTAATTTTTACAGGTATAAATAGAACAGCAAATGAAATAGCAGGCCAGTATGTGAATGATCTAAAAAAAAAAGAAAGTGAAATGAAGGAAATATTTTCACAAGTTAAAGAAGGAGAGAATCTATTGTTAAAGAACAAGTTCGATGATTTTGGACGCTTACTACATGAAGGCTGGAAATTAAAAAAGAGACTAGGTAAAGTAATTACAAATCAAAAAATTGACAATCTCTACAACATGTCCTTAAGACATGGAGCTTTAGGAGGAAAAATATTGGGAGCTGGTGGTGGTGGATTTATGCTTTTATACATTCCAAGAGATAAGATAAAAAATTTTAAAAAAAAAATTGGTAAGCTTACGATCATACCATTTAATTTTTCTGAAAAGGGTTCAGAAATTTTATTAAATACTGAATAATGAAGAATTTTAAACATCCGTTAATGGAGAACAACTTTACTAAATCAGATATTAATTTAGTAATTAAATTATTAAAAAAAAAAAATGTGATTTTAACGCAATCTACTAATGTTTTAAAATTTGAAAAAACGTGGTCTAAGTGGCTTGGGGTTAAATATAGTGTGTTCGTAAATTCTGGTTCCTCAGCTAATTTACTAAGTATTTCAATTCTTAAAATTTTAGAAAAAAAGAAAAAGCAAAATGTAATATTACCAGCACTTACTTGGTCTTCAGATGTCGCTTCTGTTATACAGAATAATTTAAAACCTATATTCGTAGATATAAATTTAAATAATCTTTCAATGAATCTTGAAGAAGCAAAAAAAAAATAAACAATAAAACATTAGCTGTTTTTATTACTCATGCGCAAGGTTTTAATGGTCTTACAAAAAATTTTATTAATTTTTTAAAAAAAAAAAAAATACATTTAATAGAAGATGTTTGTGAATCTCATGGTGCAACACTAGACAAAAGAAAGCTTGGAACGTTTGGCTTGATCTCAAATTTTTCATTTTATTATGCCCACCATATGTCAACTATAGAAGGGGGGATGATCTGTACAAATGATAAAAATATTTATGAGTTAGCACGATTATTAAGATCTCATGGAATGGCGAGAGAGTTTTCGGATAAAAAAAAAGAGATGAAGATTATTAAAAAGTATCCAAATCTTTCTCCTAAATTTATTTTTATGCATCCTTCTTACAATTTAAGAAATAATGAAATAGGTGCAGTTTTAGGTCTTAATCAACTTAAAAGATTAGACAAAAATAATAATTTAAGAGCAAAGAATTTAGCTTTTTTCTTAAAATCAATTGACCCTAATAAGTATTTTACAAATTTTAATTTAAAAGGAAATTCAAATTACGCCTTTCCATTGATACTTAAAACCTCAAGCATTAAAAAAAGAGACACATTCGAAAATACCTTAAAAGCAAACAATATTGAGTTCAGACGAGGGAATGCTGGAGGCGGCAATCAACTAAGACAACCATATTTAAAAAAGTATGCTAGAAATATTAATCTAAAATATTATAGAAATGTAGAAAAAGTTCATTTCTATGGATATTATATTGGTAATTATCCCTCTTTAAGCAAAAAAAAGATTATAAAAATTTGTAAAATTTTAAATAGTGTTAATTTTTAATCTTTAGAAATTGATTTTAATCAAAAATTTTTGAAATATTTCTAAAATAAAATGGATGAGAAGTGATGTCACCTTTAATTCTTGGCGGAGGGATTTTGACATCTAATTTGTTATCTTTTAAAAATCTATCTTCTGCGTTCTTGGGCAATCCTTGCATATTCTTAAATCCGTGATTTAAAAATTTATAATATCTTTCTTTTAAAACCTTGTCCTCTTCCCAAGTTTTTTCCATCCACTTTCTAGCTACTATTTCTATAATACTTGAAAAAATCTTCATTACACCTTTTAATTCAAAAGCATACTGTATTGTATGTTTGTACATTTCCCCTTTGTCTTTAACACAAGAAAACTTCTGAACTATATTTATTCCCCAAAAGAAACTCCATTGGTATACCGAATTATCATTGTCGATATAATGAAACATAAGAGATTTTCTTTTTATAAAAGTAAAAAACGGTAGTCTCTGTTGGTCAATAGTTAAGCAAAAATTCTTATTTTCTATTAATGCTTCCGACATATCCATACCATCGCCATATTTTCTTTTTGCGTGAACATAATGAGGATGTTCAGAGTCAAAAATATTCCAAACATTGACCTCCGGTGAACTTTTTGCGTATTTTACTAATTTTAATTTTAATATTTTACTTTTCATATACATAAATTTCGTTATTAAGAGTCTCTACATTATATTCATTTAGTTTTAGTTTTACTTTTCCATTTAAAGAATTTCCTTTTTCATCATATTCTAGCCCGTGCCACTTACAACTTAATTTACAATTTTCATAAATAATTTCTCCAGCAAGATGGGGGCAAACTGATGAAAAACATTTTAAATTTTTATTTTGGTCTTCAAATAAGATTAATTCATCTCTGATTTCATCAAAATATTTTGTAACTTTACCGGTTTTAGATAAGTCATCAGTATTGCAAAAAAAAACTTTTTTCATATTTTTATAAAATTATTTCTCTTCATGAAAACCAATCTTTTCCTGGACTATGTAAATTGGTCTTTGTTTAGTTTCCTTAAATATTGATCCTATGTAAACAGCAAGTATACCTAGAATTAAACTTTGGATGCCACCAAATAGGAGTATCGCTCCGAATATCGATGTGCTGCTTATTATTACTACACCACTAAGATATAAGTATGCAGTCCGAATTAAAATAATTGTGCAAACAAAAAAAGAAACTAAGCCAAATATTAGAGCCATTCTTATAGGAAAATCTGAAAATGGAACAAGTGAAATTTCAAAAAATTGATAAAATATTTTATATAAAGAAAAATTTGACTTACCAAACTCTCTATTTTCCCTGTTGTAGTAAATTTGTTTCTTTTTAAATCCTATAAAATCTACTAAAAATCTAAAAAAAGGATTTATTTCTTTAAAATTTATATACTGATCAATAACTTTTCTATCTATTAACCTAAAGTCCCCAGAGTCTTTTGCCATGTTAATATAAGATGTTTTTTCAAGTATTTTGTACCCTGTTTTTGTTAAAAATTTCATAAACCAATTTTGTACTCTCTTTTTTCTTGTTGTAAACACAACATCATAATTTTCATTCAACCATGCGTGTACCATTGTTTTTATTAATTCAGGCGGGTCTTGTAAATCTATATCTAAGTAAACAGCAGCATCACCTTTGCAGTTTTTTAAGCCTGCCATAATACCAGCCATATGACCAAATCTTCGAGATAAGTTAATTATTTTAATTTTGTTATTAATTAAATTTTCTTTTTTTAGAATGTCTAACGAGCCGTCTGTTGAGCTATCATTAACATATATTAATTCATAATCTAAATTTTTTATTTCTTTTAATGCAGACGAAACTTCATTTATTGATTTTTTAATATTTTTTTCCTCATTATAAAAAGAAAAAATAATTGAAAGTTTTTTATTCATGAATATCAAACAATAACTTTTTTTGATTTAAAATTATAGTAAATTTTATAATTTAGAATACAGAAGATACTTTTTCCTTCACTTTACTTCTATTTTAAATAGCTTTTGATAAATTTTGACCTATAGGAATTTTCTGACCACGTTACTGGAAAAAAACTTTCTTCCATCATTGTTGATTCAAATTTTTTGTAATGGTTAAAATAAGGACTTTTTATTTTTTTATGAAATTTAGAGTTACCGTTCATAAAATGGATACTTAATGCTACTCTATTTTTTTTAGTTTTATTAAAACCAGAACCATGCCAAGTTCTGCCATGATGGAATGAAACAGACCCTTTTTTTAATTCAATAGGTTTAATTTTAAAATTGTCTTTTTTATTAAAAAATTTCTTATTAATATACCTATAGTTTTTTTGGGCGTAGAAATTTTCCAGGCGTTTTGACATTTTTAATTTGTTAGATCCGACCAAAAATTCTAGTGTCGCAGAATCCGTTGTTGTATTTGTGAGTGGAATCCAGCATGTAATAACACCACCCGGGGTATGCCAGTCTTGATAGGGATTATCTTGATGGTAGTTTACGCACCCAGAACCAGGTGAGACCCAAATTAAACTATCTTGATTTAATCTAGTGCTCTCCCATCCCATAAGCTGACCTGCAATTTTAGAAATTTCTTTCAAAAGTACAATTTTAGCTACGCCAATATCAGACTTCCAAACATTGCAGAGTGACCTAGGTATATTATCTGGGTCTCTCTCTTTTTTCCATTTAATTTTATCAGGAACTATTTCTGTGGAATAATTACCCAAGAATATTTTTTTATAATTATTTTCTACTTTTTTTAATAATTTTTTATCTATAATATTATTAAATATTGAGTAACCGTTTTTAAAAAAAATATCTCTATCTTTTTTATTAATATTTTTCATATACTTATTAGAAATTAATTTTGCTAATTATAATTTAAATAGCTCTTTTGTAAAATTCTTGGTCATTGTATACGTCAAAAACATTTGCGATTTGAGGTGAAAAATGCTCTCCAAGTGGAGTAAGCATAACATTATTTTCATTAATTTTTAGTAATCCATCATTTTCCATAGTTTTTAAATTTATTAATTCTTTTTGAAAATAATCTTTAAATTTATAAGGATATTTTTTATCAAAAAAATCAAATTCAATATTAAAAAAAGTTCTTATATGTCTTATCACTTCTCTTCTGACAACATCATCAGGTTTCATTTTCAGACCACGATAAATTGGAAATCTATTTTCTTTTAAGGATTTTCTATAAAGATCTTGTTCATAAAAGTTTTGAAAATAATACTGATCATTTAAAACTCCGTGAGCTGAACTTCCAACAGCTATAAAGTTTGTAGCTTCTCCCTTCTGAGTTCCAAGGGAATTGTAAACTGCTTTTTTTTCTTTCATGGATTTAGTTAAAGGATCATTAGGCAATGAATAACTTTCAAATCCTGCTCTTGAATATCCAGAGTCTATTAAAATTTCACTTGCTTTTTGGAACACTGCTTTTCTATCAAAAAAATCTAACATTGGTTCGTTCCTTACCATCTTAATCATATACTTTCTTGTACCCGGCTTGTAGTGAACGTACATTGTTTGTAGTTGGGAAGGTTTTAGTCTCACAACCTCTTTAATAGTATTTGTAATGGTATTTATATTCTGTCTTGGTAATCCAATTAATAAATCAAAGTTAATTACTGGAAAGAGTTCCCTAACTTTTGGAGTCATTAGTTTGTCCAACAAAGCAGGTGGTTGAAGTCTATTTATTTCTTCTTGAACACCTGGGTCAAAATCTTGAATACCAAAAGAAAGTCTGTTGACACCCATGCTATGATAAAAAATTAATTTTTCTTCTTCAACTCTTCTAGGGTCTACTTCAATAGTAAAATCTCCTAAATTATCAAAATTAATGAATTTTTTTAAACGGTTGATTAAGAATTTAAATTCTTCATCCTTATAATAAGTAGGAGAGCCACCGCCAAAATATATTTCTTTAAAATTAAAATTTATTTTGTTTTTATTTAAGTGGTCTTCTAATAAATCAATTTCTTTTAGTAAATAATTATATAAATAGTCTTTAACTCTATCGTAATCTTTAGTTATTTCTTTACTACAAAGACAAAAGTTGCAAAGTTGTTCGCAGAATGGGGTGTGAACATAAAACAAAACTGGTTTTGTTTTATTTTCAGGATACCAATCACAGATAGCATCTTTATAACTAATATCATTAAAATTTTCCGACCAATGACCCTTGGTTGGATATTCAGTATAGTCATAAACTAAATTGCCATGATATTTTTTTATAAGGTTGGCATTTTCTAAGACTTTAGCGTTTTTACTTAATGTGTATTCTTGAGAGCTCATATAAATGAATTAATAAATGTTATTTTTCGATATATCAATCATATTTTTTGAATAAATAGAACAAAACAGCTGATAAAACTCCACTTGTTTCAAATTTACCTTTATTTAAATTTTGAATAATTTGTTTTTTGTTAAACCATTTTTTTTCTATCTTCTCTATTTTTTTCTTTAATCTTTTTTTTTTAATATTTCGCGCAAAAAAAACATAATCTTCGCCACAGTTATACGTACCATGTCTGGAATACTGAAATAATAACTTCCAATCCTTGGCCACTAAACCTGTTTCTTCAAGTAATTCTCTTTTAACAGCCTGGATGGGTTTTTCCTTTTTTTCTATATTACCACCCGGAAAACCTAAAGAAAGTTTTTTTAGACCTCTTCTATACTCATTCAAAAATAAGACTCTATTATCTTTATCTTGAACTATTACCATCGCAGAATTTTGAAGATAGATTTGATGAAAATCTTTTCTACTTTCATATCTATTTTGATAGTTTTCCTTAATAACTTTAATAAAAGGCTTAAACTGATAAACTATTTTTTTTGTCAAATATCGTTCCTTCTACAAATTATAAAATTTTAATTTGTAAGAAAATTATATATATTCTTACTATGAGTATTAATTATAGATTAAAAAGAATAAATGACATAACTAAAAAGTGGAAGCTAAATAAAGTTCATCCACTCATAACAGCTTACAAGATAAATAAAAATTTTTTTGAAGAGTTTAAGTTTAATTTAAAACTTTACGTCTCAAAAGCTATGTCCATACATTTTGATGAAAACGATAAAAAATTTATAAATAATGTTGATCGCGCCCGGAACAACAGAACCAACATAACTCCAAATGGAGCAATTGTACCTAAAAGAGAATATCACTTAGAATATAATATGGTTTTAAGAAGCTGGTGTGAATTAATAAAATTAATTACTAAAAATGATCCAAAATTATTAAAGCTATTTAGAATAACACCAAACATAAGAGTTAAGTTTGGAAGAGAAATTAGCGAAAACAAAAATAGAGAATTATCCACGTCCGTTCCCCACTCAGATGCTTGGGTTGAAGGTCCTTGGGGTATGAATTGTTTTATTCCTTTTCTTGGCGATGTAAAAAATAACAACTTACGTTTTTATGAGCCAAAATCTTTATTTGAAGATAGATTTTTAACAGACTCACCATCTTATAAAAAAATGCAATGGGTTTTAAAATATTATAAGCCAATTAACAAGTTGATCCCCAAAACTGGTCATGTACATTTTTCAGATTATGCAGCCATACATAATACTTTTAGAAAAAAAAATTGTGGAACTAGAATATCAATTGACACAACAATATTTGTTGGAAATCATTTACCCCACAAAGACAGAATAAAAGAGTATACGAAAAATATTCCATCCATAGGGCTTGATCAATTTGTTGACTCCGGTCAATATGAGAAAGATAAGCCTGCGAATAAATTAAGCACATATTCACATTACACTTCGAAAGTTCTGAAAGTTATAAATTTTTAAAAAAATAAAAAATTACTTTTTTTGGTAAAAAACTAAAGGCATAATACCTTAAGGTATTAATTAATCCTGGTACAATTAGTCTTTGCTCTTGCAAAAACTTACCTATCAATATCTCAGCAACAGTATCTGAATCCATCGAAGAACCTTTTTTTGGATTTTTCGAATTTTTTAAGAAGGATGTATTAATACTTCCTGGAGCAACTAATGATAAACTAATATTAGTTTTTTTTAAATTTTCAGCCAAGCCAGCTGTGAAGACTTCAATAAATTTTTTTGTACTTCCATAGAGTAAAAAATTAGGATCAGGAACAAAGCCAGCTAAAGAACCAATTGAAACTATATAACTTTTTTTTTTATGCTTAAGCATGTGCTTTACAAAAAAATTTACAATATTAGTAAATGCGAGTACATTTAATTTAATTACTTTTTCATTATCTATTGACGATGATTTGGAAAAATCCTCATAATAACCCATTCCCGCAGAGTAAATTAATATTTGATAGTCTAGATTATTTTTGCCAATTTTATTTAAAAATTTTTGCGTCTGTTTTTGAACTGTTAAATCATAGTTAAATATATTTATTTTTGATTTGTATTTTTTTAAAAAAAACCTTTTAGCTTTATCTAATTTTTTAATGTTGCTGCCAAGTATTGATATATTATAGCCTCTTAAGCATAGTTTTTTAGCTATAGACAAACCTAGGCCGCTAGAACCACCTACTACAAGTACCTTTGAATTTATCTCCATCTTTTTTTTGACTAAATCCATTGATATTTGCTTTTATAGTATTATACAAACCAATATATACAATATGAACATTAAATCTATAGTTTTCATTAACGATAAAGTTAGAATTTTTTTCTCACTTGTTTTTTTTAAAATTTTTCGTGCAACTAACTTATTTTTTTTACCTAACTTAAAACTAAAAAAATTTAGCCATAATTTTAATCTTGGTCCAGATCAAGTTTTAATTAAAACCCTCCTTTGTGGTATTTGTGGTTCAGATAAAAAAATTGTAAATTTTGATTTTTCTTTTTTTTCTTCAGCTATTTTTGATTCAAAACAAAATTTAAAAGAAAAAACTATATACCTTGGACATGAGGTAGTGGGTCAAGTTATTGAAAAAGGAAAAAATGTAAAAAAAATTACTTTAGGCGACAAAGTTATACTAGACTCAGTAATAAGAAATGACAAACAGTCAAAAGCTAAAAATGTATTTGGAGCTTTTTCAAACTATTTTGTTAGAGGTCAAGATAGACTGCAAGTAATCAGTAAAAAACTTAAAGAAGATCATGCAATCTTAATTGAACCATTGGCATGTGCTTACGGTGCGATTAGAAAAACAGAAGTAAAAAAAAAAGATAAAATTTTAATAATAGGAGCGGGTATAATTGGTCAAGGAGTCTTAATACTTTTAAGATATTTATATGGAAAAAATATAGAAATTACTATTGCCACTAATTCAAGAGATCATTTATCTATTTTAGAAAAAAGAAAGCTTGCGAATAATATTATTTATAAAAAAAATATTTACAAAGAAAGTATAAGAATTTTGAAAACCAGCTCGCAAGGGATTTTAAATAATAAAATTTTAAAAAAAGGTTACAATAAAATCTTTGAATGCTCTGGATCGAAAAACTTATTTAATAATTTATTAAGAATTTCTGGAGGCGATGGAGAAATTATCTTGTCAGGTTTAAATATGAATTATGAAAAAATAGACATGACTCCATTGTGGCAAAGAAATATATTGATAAAATCAGCACATAATTTTGAAAATAAATATCAAGATTTAAGGATTTCTACATATGAGTTTATACAAGACTTAATCTTAAGAAAAAAAATTAATATTAGTAATTTAAAAATTCAAAAAATAGGAATTAATCGATGGAAAAAATTATTTAACAACAATTATAATGACACCATTAAAAAAGCATTATATTTTAATTAAAAAAGTATGTTTTATTTCTTAAAAAGATTATTTTTAAAAGATTTTAAATTAGCAGATCGTGTATTTAAATTTTTAAAGTTATTACCGTCTTTTGTAGTTAAAAATTTAATTGACTTGTTATTTTTATTTCCTCAAAAAAAAAGTAACTTTCCCCACAGACTCACAATCTTTCTTACAGATAAATGTAACATGAAATGTGCGCACTGTTTTATTATTAAAGAAGCACCAAAAAAAACAATAGAATTAAGTACTGAAGATTACAAAAAATTATTTAAGTCTCTTGCGGGAAAAACATCACAGATTCTCTTCACAGGAGGAGAGCCAACTTTAAGAAAAGATTTTTATGAAATATTGTACTCATGTTATCATGATGGAGGTGTTTCTACGGCTTCTATTTTTAGCAATGCTCTTTATCCAGATAAAACTCACGACCTTATTAAAAAAGTATTAGAAACAACTAATTTAAATATTCACTATCATACTTCTATTGATGGAAACGAGGCTTTTCATGACGAAAATAGAAAAGTTAAGGGAAGTTATGGAAAAGTAGTTCAAACAATTAATCTAATCAATGAATTAGAAAAAAAATTTAAAAATAGACTCTCTAGAGTTATTGTAAATGTTTCAATCTCGAAGATGAACAAAAATCATTTAGCTGATGTAGTTAATACTTTTAAGAATTTGAATTGTTTATTTGGATTAGGCTTTACAAGAGAAAATAATAAAGTTTTAAATATTAAAGAGAAATACATCACTCAGGATCTTGGGGTGGAAGAATTAAGACAAGATGGCAGCGAAAAGTTCAAGGATAGTTTTTTAACACCTGAAGAAATGAAAAAAATTTATAATGACCTTGGAGGAATGATTTGGAACAATGCTAGTGATCAACTTATCTATGCATTTCAAAAATCTTCTATGCAAGGAAGAATTAATTTTGAAGAACATGAAATATCACCAATTTCAACGGAATGTGGAATGGGATATGATGATTTAGTTGTTCTAACAAATGGAAAAATTGCTAGATGCGAAATGCTCAAACCGAGTCTTTCATTGTATGATTTTGATTTAAATCTGCAAAAATTAATAAATTCAAATGAAAACAAAAATTATTTAAAAGAAACATCAGGCTGTTTCTGTGAACATGAGTGTGCCATAAGTGTTACTGCAATGAGTGATAAAAAATTATTAAAAAATTTCTTCGCGTAATGGTATCAGTAAGTATAGTAATTCCTTTTTTTGGAAAGGTACAAGACTTAGTTCCACTTATAAAAAGCTTAAATAAATTAAATACAAAAAATATTAAAGTACAAACAATTATTATAGATGATAATTCTAAAGAAAAATTTAATATAATTAAAAAATTAAGCAAATTCAAAATTAAATTATTATTTAATAAAAAAAACTATGGTCCTGCTTACTCCAGGAATTTAGGTGTGAAAAATTCTAAAAGTGATTTTATTTGGTTTTTAGATCACGATGTTACACTTACTAATATTAATTTTTTACAAATTGGAGTTAAATTAATTGGTATAAATAAATATGACGCAATTTCTGGCGCAAAAGAAATGATTAACAATTATCCGACAACTTTATTACCTAGAATTTTTCCTAATTTTTTAGGTTTATATAAAATAATTAATAATAAAAAATTTATATTTGAAAGATCACAGCCAGATGGCTGTAGTATTTTTTTAAAAAAAGAGGTTTTTTTAAAAAAGGGTTTTTTTAATCACAAATTAAGAGCATACGAAGAATACGAATGGAGTCTAAGAAAGTTTAAATTAAAGATACTTTTTAGGAACGATTTAATGGTTGTACATAAAGAAAAAAATATGCATCAGGCTTCTTTTTTGATCAAATATTATGAGAATGTCATTAATGCCAGAATTGAAGTCTTAAAAGCACACAGTCCCCTTAGAAAAAAAATACTATTTTTTTTAGATACGATTTTTTTACCTACTATGTTGTTTCTGCTACATGTAAATAAAAGCCATATATCCTCAAGATATTTAGCATACGGCCACAGTAAAAACTTTGGTCAATTAATTAAGATATTTTTTTTACTTTTTAAATCATATTTTAGATAAAAATTCTATATTTTGTTAATAATAATATATAAAAAATAAATATAATAAATTTGAACAATCTTAATCTTTTATGTCTTTAACTTTAAAAATAAAAAGTGGCACTTCCTTTAAAGATAAAAGGGGTTTTTTATGGACAACTTGGAAAAAAGACTATTTTAATAAAATTGATTTTAATCATGATAAATTTTCTATTTCGAAAAAAAATACAATTAGAGGCCTTCATTGTGACTTCAAGTCTTGGAAACTTGTAACCTGCGTTTATGGTAGAATATTTTTAGCAGTAGTTGACATGAGAAGGAACTCTAAAAACTATCTAAAATCTAAGGTAGTAATGTTTAATCACACTAAACCTAAATTTGTTTTAATACCTCCTTATTATGCAAATGCCCATTTGTGCTTATCTAAAGAGTGTGTTTTCCACTATAAGTGGTTTTATAAAGGAAAATATATAGAAGCAAAAAATCAATATAGTTATAGGTGGAACGATCCAAAAATAAATATTAAATGGCCAATTAAAAAACCAATACTTAGCAAAAGGGATCAAAATTCTAAATTTATATAAAATGAAAAAAATTTTAATTACAGGTGGGGGTGGGTATATTGGATCTATGTTATCTACCGAGCTAATAACACTAGGTCATGAAGTTACAGTTATCGATCTCTTAAAGTACGACAAAGGATCGTTGGATCATTTATATTTTGAAAAAAATTTTACATTTATTAATGGAGATGTGAGAGATTCAATTCTGATAAAAAAACTTATCTCAAAAAATGAATTTATAATTCCTATGGCAGCTCTAGTGGGAGCACCCCTTTGTGAAAAAAATAAGAAAGAAGCTATTGAAACCAATTTTCAATCAATAAAAAGTATATTACAAAACTCTAACACTAAAAATAAATTAATTTTTCTTACTACCAATTCTGGATACGGGATCGGAGAAAAAAATAAGTTTTGTGATGAGACTACTCCCTTGAATCCCATATCACTTTATGGACAAACAAAATGTGATGCAGAAAATGAAATTGTAAAATTTAAAAATGCTATTAGTTACAGACTAGCTACAGTTTTTGGTGCTAGCTATAGAATGCGAAGTGACCTTCTAGTAAATAATTTTGTCGAAAGAGCTGTAAACAAAAATTTTCTTGATGTATATGAGCCACAATTTAGAAGAAACTTTATACACATTAAAGATGTAGTTAGAGGTATAATTTTTGCTGTTGATAATTTTGAAAAACTCAAATCGAACATTTACAATCTTGGATTATCAAGCGCCAATTTAACTAAAATTGATTTAGCATTAAAAATAAAAAAACAAATCAAAACTTTAAAAATTAAAATAATTAAAAATAAAAAAGATCCTGATAAAAGAGATTATTTTGTAAGTAACTTAAAGATAGAAAAAAAAGGATTTAAAGCGAAGATTTCATTAGAAAGTGGTATTAAAGAATTAATTAAAGTTTTTAGCAACTCCAGGAAAAAAATAATTAATAACTATTAGTTATTTGCTTGATTTATTCACATAAATTATTTTAAATTACAGAAATTCTAAAAAATTTTAAATTAAACATTTATTATAAAATTAAATGCAAAAATATTTACCCATATTTTTATCAATGCTATGTTTAGGTTTAGCTATTTTTTTTTGGGATTTAATCAAATTACCCTATGATGAAAACAATAAAATTATAGGAGAATATTTCTATAAAAAACACAATCCTTCAAATGACACAATAAGATTTTTACTTTCTATTGGATTGCCCTTAATTATATATTTTCTTGCCTATCTGAAAATCAACAAAGATATTTTTAGCATCAACCCATCAAACAAAGATTTTTTTTTACGCGAAAGTCCAATTTTTAGCGGTAAACCGTTAAGAAATTATTTTTATTTATTTATAATCTTGCTCGTATTAGAATTTTTTTCAATTGATTTTAAAAGCTTTGTATCAAATATGGACACATTTCATACCAGTGCTTTTTTAGTGCCACCACAAAACTATTTGGATAGTGGAGAACTTTTTAAATCTACCCTTTATAATTATGGCCTATTAGCCAATAATATTGGACTAATTTTTCACCAAATTTTTGGTTTTTATTCTATTGGGGCGATAACATTAATAATTTTATTATTAATATTTGTAATTAAATTTATTTTATTATTATTTGCAAAAAAAATCGCAACATCGATAAGCTCAAACATAAGCTTAAGAAAATTATTTTTTATAATATTCAGCTTTATAATTATATCACTTCCAGATTACTACGATCATCTAGGCTACTTTTCCCACAAATTTAGTTTGCTATTAATTTTTATGTACCTGTTGAGTTCAGCATTATCTGAAAATGAAGTATCTAGATCTAAATTATATATAATAGGAAGTTTTTCATTACTTTCAATTATTTCTTGGTTTGATGTTGGGATATATACAAATTTTATCATTCTACTAACAATATTTTATCTATTTTTCTTCAAAGAAAAAAAAAATATTTTCTTTCTACTCTTGGGTGTTTTTAGTTCTTGGTTATTTTTTTTAGTATTCTTACCCGCCGATGAAATCAGAGAATTCTTTTATAATTTGTCTCATATATTGTCAGTGTCAGATTATTTAGTCGGCATAGAATACCCTAAACCTTTCAGTACTAATGCTACGAGATCGACAAAAGCTTTAATTTTAATTTATATTACTGGTTTAATGCTTGTAAGTTTGAATTTTAATAAAAAATTGAATATTAACACTACAATTAAAACCTTCATCTCATTAACTTTTATTTGTGGAGTAGTCGTTTTTAAAACTGCACTCTCAAGGTCCGACGTCGCTCACATTAAATACTCATCAGGGTTTTATACAGTAATTTTTATTTGTGCTATTTTATTATTTTTTTTTAATTTTATAGAAAATAATAAAAAATTTAAAAAACTATTAGTAAATGTAAACAAATTCAATTTTTCAAAAATTATCTTTATTTTCTTTTTAATGAGTTCTTTATTTTTTATTACAGGCTTCCGAATGGATTCAAATACTAAATTCTATGGCTTGAAAAACTCAATAAATGTAAAAAATAATATTATTAATATGGTTACAGCAGAAGATAATTTATATTTAAAAGATAAAGATTTAAAAATTTTAGAATTTTATAAAAAAATTAGCAAAGAAGACAAATGCGTTATGATCTTGACAGAAGATCTTTCTTTACCCTATTTTTTAAAAAAAAAGACGTGCACTCAATTTATTGCACCTTTGGATATCTTGGCTGGAAAGACAGAAGAAAAGTTTTTATTTCAATTAAAAAAAGCATCTCCAAAATATATCTTATATGAAGTTGATAAAAAAAAAAATATTTTATTAAAATTTGACAATATGCCAAGGACAATAAAATATGTTAATGACAATTATTCTTTTTTCAAAAATTATAATGACTATATTTTTTATAAAAAAAATTAATTATTCACTAAATAATAAAAATTTAAAATGAAAAAAGTTTTAATAATCATTTTTTTCCTTGTATCTAATAGTACATTAGCAGATCAAAAGGTTATTAACTCCTTGCAGGAAGGTGGCAAATTAGTATTTATTAGACATGCTATAGCTCCAGGTGTTGGTGACCCTAAAAATTTTAAAATCGAAGATTGCTCAACACAAAGAAATCTAGACTCATCGGGTGTTTTACAAGCCAAAAAAATTGGAAACCTTTTTAGAGAAAATAAGATAATCATAGGTCAGGTTCTTTCAAGCAAGTGGTGTAGATGCCAGGAAACAGCTCAAATAGCTTTTGAAAAATATACAACCTTTAATTTTTTAAATTCTTTTTTTTCTTCAAAATTTGCTAAAAATAGAGATAAACAGATGAAAGACTTAAAAGCTTTTATTAAAAATTGGAATGGAAAAAAAAATATAGTTTTTGTAACTCACTATGTTATTATTTCTGAAGTCTTAAATGTAACTGCAAATTCAGGTGCAATTATAGTTGCAGATAAAAACTTTAAAGTAATAGGAATTTTAGAAACAAATTAAATGGATAAAGAAAACTTAAAAAAAATTTCAGCTTTATTAATCCACGTTGCGAGAATAGATGAAATTTATTCTGAAAAAGAAAAAAAAATTATTAAAAACTTTATTGCCTCTTTTTCTAATGATGAAAAAGCCTGTGAATCCATCCTGGAAGAAGCAGAAAAGCTAGAATCAGATTCTATCCAATTGTTTAACTTTACCAGCGTAATTAAAAAAGAGTCTTTAGAAGTTAAGACAGAAATCATAGAACATCTCTGGAAAATTATTATTTCTGACAAAAGTGTAGATCAATACGAATCTAGTCTTATGAGACGTATATGTGGTTTAATTTATTTCCCAGATAAATTATCAGGTGAAATAAAACTTAAGATTTTGAATCAGTAATAAAGCTTTGTATTAAGCACCAACTCTAAAAATATCAAAGCTAGCGCTTAATTTAATTTTATAAAATTAATTAGATTGTGATCGATCAGCGTTCATGATCTTAGTCCAAATGGCAACAAAGTCTTTAACAAATTTTTCTTTGTTATCGTCTTGTGCGTACACTTCAGCATAAGATCTAAGGACAGAGTTAGAACCAAAAACTAAATCAACTCTTGTAGCTGTAAACTTAGTTTTATTATTCTTACGATCAATAATGTTGTAAGAGTTTTTACCAGTCGGCTCCCACTTGTATTTCATATCTGTTAAATGAACAAAGAAATCATTAGTTAAAGTACCAACTTTATCAGTAAACACACCGTGCTTAGTTCCACCATGGTTCGTTCCCAGCACCCTCATACCACCAATTAAACAAGTCATCTCTTTTGCTGTAAGATTCATAAGAGATGCTCTATCAAGCATTAACTCTTCAGGCATTACAGAGTACTCTTGTTTAGCCCAGTTTCTAAAAGCATCATGAATAGGTTCTAATACCTTGAAGCTATCTTGATCTGTTTGTTCTTGAGCCGCATCACCACGACCCGCAGTAAAAGGGACTTTAACTTTAGAACCAGCTTTTTTAATAGCTTTTTCTAAACCAACATTACCTGCTAGAATAATTGTATCGGCAACGCTAGCTCCTGTTTTTTTAGCTATGCCCTCCAGAACTTTTAGCACTTTACCAAGTCTAGTTGGCTCGTTGCCTTTCCAATCCTTTTGAGGTGATAAACGAATTCTACCACCATTTGCTCCTCCTCTATTATCGGTCCTTCTAAATGTTCTAGCACTATCCCAAGCTGTAGCAATTAAATCACCAGTACTAATTTTACTCGCTGCTATAAGTTTTTTAACTTTTTCAGCACTATATTTCTTTTTTGCAGCTGGGACTGGATCTTGCCAAATTAACTCTTCTTTAGGAACCCAAGGGCCAATGTAATTTTTCTTAGATCCTAGATCTCTATGCGTAAGTTTAAACCAAGCCTTAGTGAACTGTTCTTCTAAGTACTTTGGTTCCTTGTAAAAATGCTCTGAAATTTTTCTATATTCTGGATCCATTTTCATCGCCATATCTGCATCTGTCATAATAGGATTGTGACGGATATTTGGATTCCCTAGGTTAACAGGCTTTTTATTTTCCGGAAGATTAATAGGTTCCCATTGATGGGCACCAGCAGGACTTTTTTTAAGTTCCCACTCATAGTTCAATAAAAGATCAAGATAACTATGGTCCCACTTGTCAGGATTTGATGTCCAAGCTCCATGAATACCGCTTGTTATTTGATTTTCTCCTAATCCATCTTTTTGAGTCCATCCAAACCCTTGTTCTTCAATCTCAGCAGCAGCTGGTTCTACACCTGATTGAGCATCACTCGCGCCATGCGCTCGCCCAATAGAGTGTCCGCCAACAGTAAGCGCAGCAGTTTCAACATCGTTCATAGCCATTCGACCAAAAGTTTCTCTAACGTCGTGTGCTGTATTTAAAGGATCAGGATTACCGTCTACTCCTTGTGGGTTAACATAGATCAAACCCATTACAACAGCAGCCAAAGGATTTTCTAAAGAGCTTCTATCATTTTTGTCTGAGTAACGTTTATCTGTTAACCATTCCTTTTCAGAACCCCAGTAAACATCTTTTTCAGGATGCCATATATCTTCACGACCAAATGAAAAGCCATACATTTCAAGTCCAGCTTGTTCGTATCCCATGTTACCAGCTAAAATCATTAAATCTGCCCAACTAATTTTGTTCCCATATTTTTTCTTAATTGGCCAAAGTAATCTTCTTGATTTATCTAAGTTCGTGTTGTCAGGCCAAGAATCTAAAGGAGAAAATCTGTGATTACCTGTTCCGCTTCCACCACGGCCATCTGAAATTCTATAAGTTCCAGCAGAGTGCCATGCCATTCTCACAAACAATCCTGAGTAAGTTCCTAAATCAGCAGGCCACCACTCTTGACTGTCTTTCATTAATTTTAGTAAATCTTTTTTTAAAGCTTTGAAATTTAATTTCTTTACTTCTTTTTTATAATTAAAACCAGGTAGAGGATTAGTTTTTGTATCGTGCTGATGTAAAATATCTAAGTTAAGAGATTTCGGCCACCAAACCGTTGTAGTTGTTTGTTCAGCTTTTGTCATTGTGCCATGCATTACGGGACATTTTCCCGAACCATTTGTTTTGCTTTGTACGCTCATTTTTTTACCCTTTTGTTAATTATATATTAAATGTTAACACGATATTGACATAAGATATAATTATATTTAATTATACACAATATAACTTTTACTTATGATGAATATATCAGCAAAGCAACTTAGATACTTCCTCGCGGTTGCTAAACAAAAAAACTTTCAAAAAGCAGCTGATGAATGTGCAATTTCACAACCAGCCTTATCCATGAAGATTAAAGAACTAGAAGGCACACTTGGCCAGCTTATTGAAAGAGGAAGTAAGAAATTTTATTTAACCCAAACTGGACAAGCTTTAGTTAATAAAGCAGAAAATATTATTCAATCATTCGATGACCTTAAGCATCTAGCAAATAAAGGTGATGGCATTAATCAACTGGCTATTGGTGCAATTCCAACGGTCGCTCCTTATTTGCTACCTAAAATTATTAAAACTATTTCTAAACAATACAAAGATATTGTAATTGAACCTAAAGAAGCCGTTACAGATAAGTTAGTTTCCTATTTAATTACTGGAAAAATAGACTTAGCTATTTTAGCTCTTCCAACCTATGAACCTTTATTAACTGAGATACCTCTTTTTGAAGAAGAATTTTTATTAATTCGTCATATAAACGATGCAAATAAACCTGTACCAAATAATAAAGAACTAACAAATATGAAATTACTATTGCTAGAAGAAGGACACTGCTTAAGAAGTCAAACATTGTCTTTTTGTAAAGTAACTTCTGTACCAAAGAATATTATGGAAGGGACTACATTAACAACATTAGTTCAAATGGTTAGTTCAGGCATTGGCGTAACATTAATTCCTGAAATAGCCGTACCTTTTGAAACAAGGTCAGCTAAAGTTTCAATTAGTAAATTTCA
>ENA-OSJC01000316-OSJC01000316.1-marine-metagenome-genome-assembly--contig:-NODE-316-length-48969-cov-8.317762_pt1 | contig 48969 bp, 44 predicted proteins | sample MGYA00237885_ERZ534234 | MGnify/ENA primary metagenome ERZ534234 (study PRJEB26413, sample SAMN06343907) | marine metagenome | isolation source: coastal waters | place: Atlantic Ocean: West Antarctic... | reverse complement strand
GGTTCAGGACCAAAGTAGGCTTTGTCACCAATTCCAGATTTAATTAAATATGCCTCAGCTTTTTTTGCAGTCCCTCTAGGATCTCTCTCATAAGGATCTTTTTTAACTGCATCCAAAATATCACAAAAAATATTCAAAGTATTATGAGAGTTAAAAGGATCTATAATTAGTCTATTTAAGTCCGGCTTCAAAATCATGTCTGACTCATTAATTGCTTTCCATCCAGAAATAGATGAACCATCAAAAAATACACCTTTTTCTAACATCTCATCGTCAACTATTGTTGCGTCCATTGTTAAGTGCTGTAGTTTCCCCCTTGGGTCAGTAAATCTTAGATCCACAAACTCAATTTCTTTATCTTTTATTAATTTGAAAGTCTCTTTAACGCTCATCAATAATTCCTTTGTAATTTTTTATTAAACTGTATTAAACATATCAGAATACGGTATTTCAATAATATAATATAAAGCAATAGCAGTTATGCATTTAACACATACGTACAATCTAGAATTGAAATGAAAGAAGCAAAAGCGACAGATATTTTATTATTATTACTTTTAGGGGTAATTTGGGGCTCATCTTTTTTTAATATAAAAATAGCAACATATTCTTATGAACCCTACACTTTAGCATTAGTCAGAGTGGTATTAGCAACGGTTACCATGCTAGTTGTTTCATTTCACTACAAAGTAAAAATTTATGCCTTTTCTAGAAATTGGAAGATTTACGCATTAGTAGGTGTTTGCAATATTACCATTCCTTTTTCGCTAATAGCCATTGGGACCAATAAAATTGACAGTTACTTAGCAGCTATGTTGATGAGCACGACACCAATAACAGGGTCAATTTTAGCTCACTTTTTTACCAAGAATGAAAAAATAACATTTCTAAAATCAATAGGTATTATCTTAGGATTTTCTGGAATTCTACTTTTGTTTTTTGATAAATTAATAATAAATGAAAGCAATTATTTATTTGTATTAATAATTTTACTTGGCTCAACTTTCTATTCGATTTCTGGCATACTTATTTTAAAGAAATTAAAAAAATCCGGAAACTTAAATGTGACCACCTCAACATTGATCTGGTCAGTGATTACTCTGCTGCCGCTTGCTTTTATATTTGAAAATCCACTTCAATCCTCACCTACACTTGAGTCTACATTATCATTGGTATACTTAGGAATAGTTGCAACAGGATACGCGTGGTGGTTAAGATTTAAAATACTTTCAAAAAATGGAATTGTTTTTCAAACACAAGTAGCTTATTTAATACCTATATTTGGAGTTATATTTGGAGCATTAATTTTAAATGAACAAATAACATGGAAAGTTTTTACATCGCTTATAATAATAATGTCAGGTATTTATATAGTAAAAAAATACAATAAATAGATGCAATTAGAATTTACCTTAACATACTTTATTATTTTTTCTTTAATATGTTTTTTTTCTACTTTTTTAATGTCGAAATATTCAAAAAATATTTTTTTTGGATCTCTTCTAGATAAAGACTTCTTAAAACCACAAGCATTTCATAAAAAATCCATAGGTAGAGTTGGAGGTACAGTAATTTTATTTTCATTTTGTTTGTTTAATTTATTTTATTTTTTAGTGTTTAATGTATTTCTAAAAGATTATTTTATAATTTCACTTTTATTTTTTTCTTTAGGCTTTTTAGATGATCTAAAAGTAGAAATTAGCCCTAATATTCGTTTAGCCTTAATGCTAACAATATTGGTTTTTTGTATTAATTTTTTCTCAATTCAAATAACTAGATCAGGTTTAAATTTTTTAAACATGTGGTTGGAAAATAATATTTTTCAGATTTGCTTTGTATTGTTGTGTTTTTTATTTGTAATAAATGGAGCTAATTTAGTTGATGGTTTTAATGGTCTTTTAGCTATTCATTTTTTATTAATCAATTCTATTTTCCTTATAATAAACTTATTGAATCAAAATGAGAATCTTTCAATTATTATATTTACACAAATTATAATTGTATTATCGTTTTTATTATTTAACTTTCCAAAAGCTAAAATTTTTTTAGGTGATAGCGGATCTTATCTATTAGGATCTTTAATCGTATTGAACACTTTAAAGACTTATGAGTTAAATGTTGAAATTTCACCTTTCTTCTTTGCAGCTGTTCTTTGTTATTTATTTTATGAAGTTTTCTTTTCTTTTATTAGGAAAGTAAAATTAAAAAAATCTCCATTAAAACCAGATAAACATCACTTGCATATGTTGCTCTATAATTGGCTTTTCAACATAAAAAAAATAAAAAACTCCAACTATTTAACCTCACTAATTATCAATTCTTGCTATTTGTTTTTGCAAATACCAGTTTTTTATTTTCAAAATAATGGTTTAATTTCAAGATATTGGTTTTTCTCATTAATTATTCTTTATTCCGTTATATATATTAGACTTTATAGTTTCTCTAAAAAGTAAATTGTTATATAAGCTGATCACTTAAAACAAAACAGTGGGCAAGTGGCGGAATTGGTATACGCGCTAGTCTTAGGAACTAGTACCGCAAGGTTTAAGAGTTCGAGTCTCTTCTTGCCCACCAAGGAATTTATATGAAAGTAGAAATACAAAAAAAAAAGGGTTTAAATACAATTTTATCAATAATTATAGATAAAAAAACGATTCAAGAAGAACTAGATAAAAAATTATCAAAATTACAATCGGAAGTAAGTCTCAAAGGTTTTAGGCCAGGAAAGGTTCCACCATCAGTAATTAAAAGTCAATTTGGTAAAGCTATTTACGGTGAAGTTATTGATAAGATTTTAAATGAAAGTTCAAACAAAGCTTTAGAAGAAAAAAAAATAAAATCAGCAGGTCAACCAAAAATAGACTTAAAGACATTTGGCGAAGGTAAGGATCTTAACTACACGATAGAAGTAGATTCATTACCAGAAGTAAGCCTTGTAAGTTTTGAAAAATATACTGCAAATGAGTACTTACTAAAAATTGACAATAAATTAGTAGAAGAAAAAATTAAAGAGATAGCTAAAAATAATAAAACATTTTCAGATAAAAGTGAAATATCAAAAAAAAGAGATTTAGTAATCTTTGATTACAATGCGTCTGTTGACGGAGAGAGGTTTGAAGGTAGTGAAGGAAAAAACACAAGACTGGTTATTGGTGATGGTCTTTTTCTTAAGGGGTTTGATGAAAAATTAACTGGTGTCAGAAAAGGAGAAAAAAAAATTATCGAAGTAAATTTGCCAGAAAATTTTCCAAAAAAAGAACTTGCAAATAAAAAAGCTAAATTTGATTGTAAAATCATAAATATTCAAAAGCCTAACGAAACAAAAATTGATGATATTTTTGCAAAGAATTTGGGCGCAGAAAATTTAATTAATCTTAAATCATTAATAGAAAAACAAATATCCACTCAATATAAGCAGACACTTGACTCAATCACTAAAAAAGAAATTTTAGATCAAATAGAAAAACTTCACAAGATTGAACTACCAAAAAGTCTTGTTGAACAAGAAGTTCACTTAATGACACATAAGCTTAAAAAAGAAGAAGTAGAGAAGAATAAATCAAAAAATTTAAAAATTGCAGAGTCAAGAATTAAATTAGGTCTAGTTTTAAATGAGTATGGAGAAAAAAATAATTTAAAAGTATTAGAAGATGAAGTTAAAGCAGAAATTCAAAAACAAATTAAAGGAATGCCGGGTCAAGAAAAAATGGTTTTAGATTATTATGAAAAAAACCCATCTGCTGCACAAAGTTTAAAAGGAGCTTTATACGAAGAAAAAATTTTAACTTTATTCAAATCTAAAATAAACTTAAAAATAAAAAATATAACAACTGTCGAAGCTGAAAAATTAATTTTTGATTTTAATAAGTCTGCACAAGATTTATTAAACTATGATCATGAGCATAATAACAATAATGAAACTAAAGATAATGCTGAAAAAAAAGTTAGTAAAATTCAACCCAAAATCAAAATAAAATAAAAAAAGTTAGTAAAAAGTAAGCTTTGGTTATATAAATTTACTCATGAGTCGAATTGAAGAACAAATGAATAATCTTATTCCAATGGTTGTTGAACAAACAAGTAAGGGAGAAAGATCTTATGATATTTATTCAAGATTACTAAAGGAAAGAATAGTTTTTTTAGTTGGTCCCGTAAATGATAATATTGCTTCTCTAGTTACAGCTCAGTTATTATTTTTAGAATCTGAAGATCCTAAAAAAGAAATTTATTTTTATATTAACAGCCCAGGTGGCTTGGTTACTGCAGGATTGGGAATTTATGATACCATGCAGTATATCAACTCCCCAGTATCTACCTTGTGTATTGGTCAAGCATCATCAATGGGTTCATTTCTTTTGGCCGCAGGTGAAAGTGGGAAGAGGTATTCACTGCCAAACTCAAGAATTATGGTTCATCAACCATCTGCTGGTTTTCAAGGTCAAGCAACTGATATTGAAATTCACGCAAAAGAAATTTTATTGTTAAAAGATAGACTCAATAAAATTTACGCTAAACATACAGGTAAATCTGCTGAGGAAATCTCTTCTGCCTTGGAAAGAGACAACTTTATGACTGCGGAAGAGGCTAAAATATTCGGCCTAATAGACTCTGTGGTAGAAAAAAGAAAATAATACACAATATATAGAAGTCGGCACAACTTATACTTGATAACAAGATTCACCTAATTTACAAATAACTAATTGATTCGATATGTCAGAAAAAAATAATAAAAATATTCTCTACTGTTCTTTTTGCGGCAAAAGCCAGCATGAAGTAAGAAAACTTATTGCCGGTCCAACCGTTTTTATCTGTGACGAATGTGTTGAGCTTTGCATGGATATTATTAAAGAAGAAAATAAAAGTTCATCAATCAAACATCAAGATGGAGTTCCTACACCAAAAGCAATCTGCACTGTTTTAGACGAGCATGTAATTGGTCAAAATTTTGCGAAAGAGGTTTTATCAGTAGCAGTTCACAATCATTATAAAAGATTAAATCATGACAATAAAAATAGTAAAGAGATCGAGCTGTCAAAATCGAATATTTTATTAGTTGGCCCAACTGGTTGTGGAAAAACTCTTTTAGCTCAGACCTTAGCAAGAATTTTAGATGTACCTTTTACTATGGCAGACGCAACAACGCTAACTGAGGCTGGCTACGTAGGAGAAGATGTAGAAAATATTATTTTAAAATTATTACAAGCGGCAGACTACAATGTTGAAAAAGCACAAAGAGGAATCGTTTATATAGATGAGGTAGATAAAATTAGTCGTAAATCTGAAAATCCATCTATTACTAGAGATGTTTCTGGCGAAGGTGTACAACAAGCTCTTTTAAAAATTATGGAAGGAACAGTAGCTAGCGTTCCTCCTCAAGGGGGAAGAAAGCACCCTCAACAAGAATTTTTACAAGTTGACACAACTAATATACTTTTTATATGCGGAGGTGCTTTCGCGGGACTAGATAAAATAATTGGCATGAGAGGAAAGGGAACGTCCATAGGTTTTGGTGCAAAGGTCGACAGCAAAGAAGAAAAAAAACTATCAGAGACTTTAAAAAATTTAGAACCCGAAGATTTAATTAAGTATGGCTTAATTCCAGAATTTATAGGAAGAATGCCTATTATAGCCACTTTAAATAACCTTGATGAAAAATCTTTAATAAAAATTTTAAAAGAACCAAAAAATGCTCTGACTAAACAATATCAAAAACTGTTTGAATTTGAAAATGTTGAATTAGAATTTAAGGAAGATGCATTAAATGAAATAGCAAAAAAAGCTATTAGAAAGAAAACAGGAGCCAGGGGTTTAAGATCAATCTTAGAAAGTGTATTATTAAAAACAATGTTTGAACTTCCTGAGCTAGAGAATGTTCTTAAAATTACCGTTGATAAATCAGCCATTACGGGCGATACAGAGCCTATTGTCACATATGGTAAAAAACAATCAACATCTGTAGCTTAATATTTAAACAACAACCTTGATATTACAATATTAAGTGCCATATAAATATTATATGGAAATAATAAATTTAAAACCTCTGTTGCCATTAAGGGATATTGTTGTCTTTCCTTCAATGGTTGTTCCACTTTTTGTAGGAAGAGAAAAGTCTATCAAAGCACTCCAAGAAGCAATGAAGACAGATAAATCAATCGTATTAGTTTCACAAAAAAATTCAGAAATTGATGAGCCGGAAAATAAAGATATTTATGGGTATGGATGTTTAAGCAAAGTTTTACAGTTACTTAAATTGCCTGATGGGACGGTTAAAGTTTTAGTTGAGGGAAAAAAAAGAGTAAAAATTCATGAGACATCTAAAGACAACGTAAACTTTTTAACCTGTAATATAGAAATTATAGAAGACAGCAACAAAACAAAAGAGACAGAACTCTTTGCATTAAGTTTAGTTAGAAAATTTGAGAAACTTTTAGTTTTAAACAAAAGAGACCTTTCAGATTCCATCAATAGTATAAAAAAACTTAAAGACCCAAGCCAAATAGCAGACAACGTTGCCTCAAACTTGAATTTACAAATTTTTGAAAAACAAGAATTGTTTGAAATTATTGATTTAAGAAAAAGATTGGAAAAAATTAACGAATTAGTTGAAAAAGAAACAAGTGTAATTTCTGTTGAAAAGAAAATCAGAGGCAGAGTTAAAAATCAGATGGAAAAAACACAAAGAGAGTATTATTTGAACGAACAGTTAAAAGCTATACAAAAAGAATTGGGTGAAATTGATGAAGGCAAAGATGAAATAGCCGGAATAAACAAGGCAATATTAAAAGCTAGAATGCCAAAACTAGCATTAGAAAAATGTATGGCAGAGTTAAAAAAATTAAAATCTATGAGCCCGATGTCCGCTGAAGCAACAGTGGTTAGAAATTATTTAGACTGGATGACAGAATTGCCTTGGTCAAATAAAAGTAAAATTAATAATGACTTAACAAGCGCACAAAAGACACTTGACGAAGATCATTTTGGTTTAGAAAAAGTAAAAGAAAGAATTATAGAATTTTTAGCAGTACAAAAAAGAATACAAAAGTTAAAAGGACCAATACTTTGTTTAGTTGGGCCGCCGGGGGTTGGAAAGACTTCTTTAGGAAAATCAATTGCAAAAGCAACAGGAAGAAAATTTATTAGAATCTCATTAGGGGGTATTAGAGATGAAGCTGAAATCAGAGGTCACAGAAGAACTTATATTGGATCGTTACCTGGAAAAATAATTCAAATGATGAAAAAAGCCGGCACAAAGAACCCTTTATTTTTATTAGATGAAATAGATAAAGTTGGAAATGATTACAGGGGAGACCCATCTTCTGCTTTACTAGAAGCCTTAGATCCTGAACAAAACAAAGAATTTAACGATCACTATCTTGAAGTTGACTACGATTTATCTGATGTAATGTTTGTAACAACAGCTAATACTTTAAATATACTTCCTCCACTTTTGGACCGTATGGAAGTTATTAGAATTCCTGGGTACACAGAAGATGAAAAAGTAAATATTTCTCAAAAATATTTAATTCCTAAGCAAAGTGAAAATAATGGTCTTAAGTCAGATGAATGGAAAATTGATGAAGTGGTAAATAGAAAAATTATAACAAATTATACCAGAGAGTCAGGTGTCAGAAATCTTGAAAGAGAAATTTCAAAAATCGCTAGAAAAACAGTAAAAAAAATTGATGGAAAAGAAAAAGTTAATAATCCAATCAAAGAATCAGATCTATCAAGCTATTTAGGAATTGAAAAATTTAATTACGACGAAATAGAAGAACAGAATAGAATAGGTGTAGTTACCGGGTTAGCATGGACCGAAGTAGGTGGCGAAATATTAAAAATTGAAACAGTCATAATGCCAGGAAAAGGCAAAATGGAGATCACGGGAAAATTAGGTGATGTGATGCAAGAATCTATCAAAGCTGCAAAATCATATATAAGGTCAAAATCTTTAGATTACGGTATTATCCCACCAATTTTTGATAAAAAAGATTTTCACGTCCATGTACCTGAAGGAGCTACACCGAAAGATGGGCCTTCTGCAGGAGTAGGGATGATTACTTCGATTGTCTCAGCAATTACTGAGATTCCAGTAGATAAAAACATTGCAATGACTGGTGAAATTACGCTTAGAGGAATTGTTTTACCCATAGGTGGTTTAAAAGAAAAATTACTTGCAGCACACAGAGCGGGCATCAAAAAAGTCTTGATACCTTTTGATAATCAAAAAGATTTAGCTGAAATACCTGATGTAATCAAAAAAAATATTGAAATTATTTGCGTTAAAAATGTTGACGAGGTTTTAAAACATGCTCTTACTAAAGAATTAAAAAGAGTAGAATGGGTTGAAGTTGAACAAGTTCCAAAAAAAACTGGGTTAGCAGCCGCTGGTAGCACACATTAAACTATATTTAATCAAGCCAATCTTTATATTTACTTCTGTTTAAATTTATATATTCAGGTAACTCTGTATCCGCAACTGTCAATAACTTACTTTTACCTGACCACTTGTAACCTTTTTGGTCTACATTATGGTCGTACATAACTCTTTTTTCAGTTATTAATTTTTCAAGGTCTTCAATTTTTAATCCACTCTCTTCAAATTCATAATGGTGAGCAAAATTCATGAGTTTGTATTTCAGTTCTTCAGGAGTCCTTATACATGTAAAGTGCCATCCTCCATCTAAAACATAAAAAATATCATTATATTTTTTTTTATTAAAAATTAAGTCTATTCTATATTTTGAATATTTTTTTGACTTAATATTTCTAAGCCATTGTGGAGAAAGCAGGTTTTTTTTTTTACAAGCTTTTGAGCCAAACCAATTAAAATCAGGGTAATATAAGTTTAATTTGTAATAAAACATTTTTTGCCTGAACTGAATTATTTTATTATTTATGTTACCAAAATTAATATTTGTTAAATTGGGAATTTCATCTAAATCACTAACAATTATAATATCATTATCCTCTGCTTTAACAATTCCGTCTGACAGCCTATTCCTCTGGTGGTTATCTCTGGCATACCCGTTTAGGATTAGTTTCCTCCCCTTTTCTTCCAAATTATCACTATTATCGATTTGTAAAATATTTGGCGGCTGATTATCAACAACAATGTATTTTATTTTATCTTTAAATCTTTTAAAATTATTCACATCAAATCTAAGCTTCTTTTTTGTACCATTGTGAGTGTATGTAGCCTCTGTAATTATGAACTTAGAGACATAATCATTCAAAGTATTAAGCCTAATATCAAGAAGAAGGTCTTCATCAAAGTACATAAAACAGTCATAAATATTCATAATCTTTGAATTATTATAAAAAATCTATTAAGTACATTTATATTTTACAATGAAAAAAAAAATCATAATAACTGGAGGTTTAGGGTACATAGGAACAGAATTATGTAAGTTATACTCAGGTGTTAGCTGGAATAATCAAATAATTGTAATAGATAATAGGTTTGTATCAGAAAGGGTAAATCAAATTAGAAACTGGAATATTGAGTTTGTTCAGGGAGATATTTTAGACAAAGAATTAATAAATAAGCATTGTAAAGAGGCTAATGTAGTTCATCATCTAGCTGGAATAACTGATGTACCAAGAACGCAATCTGAAAGCAGCGAAGAAAAGGATAAAAAAATTAAATTAGCTGCCGAAGAAGGAATGCAGAATATACTTGATGCCGTCGACAGTAAATGTAAAATAATTTTTCCATCAACTCACGTGGTTTATGAGGGAATAGATAAAGTAAAAAATAATATATCTGAAAATGAAGATTTAAAACCTTTGCTTTCTTACTCATCCTCTAAAGCAACTAACGAAAAACAATTAAAAAATTCTGGAAAAAATTATGTAATCCTAAGATTAGGTTCAGTTTATGGTTATTCAACAGATACAGCACGCGTTGATATAATGCCTAATTTATTTTCAAAAATAGCTTCACAAGGCGGAACCATAAAACTTTTTGCAGGCGGAAGACAAATAAAAAGTTTAGTACCTTTAATTGATGTCGCTAGATGTTTCAAGAGCATGGAAGAGAAAAATGATATTGCATCAGAAACTTTTAACCTAACAAAAGACACTATAACAGTAAAAGAAGTTGCTGAAATATGTAAAAGATACAATTCAAAAGTAACCCTAAAAGAAACAAATGATGAGATCCCTAATCTAGGATTTTCACTTTCTAATAAGAAAATTTTAAACACCGGCTTTAAGTTTTTATATAGTTTAGACCAAAGTATTAAGGAAATGATTTCAAAGTGGTCTAAACAAGATTTAATTAGAGATTTAGAACACGTGAGAGATGGAGATAACGAATATATTGATGTTAGGGGTAAAATTAGCAATCATGAATTAACAGAACCAATCAATCTAATAGGTTTAATAGATTCAAAAAAAGGCACAATCAGAGCTAACCACTATCATCCACAGCAAGAACAAAAATGTTTATTTACCAAAGGTCAAATTATAGAAATATTTAAAGATATTCTTAATCCAAATTCTCCTAAAATTACACAAGTAGTAAATGAAGGACAGTTATCCATTATAAAACCAAATGTTGCACACACAATGGTCTTTACAAAAGATACCACTTTTTTGAACTTAGTCAGGGGTGAAAGAGAACATGACAACTACGGAATTACACATACTATTAAACATGTATTTGTGGATGAAAAAGAAAAAAAATTATTATTAAGTTGCTACAAATTTGAATGTCGATCTTGCAATAACACTAACTTAAAAAGAGTCGTGTCTCTAGGTTACCAACCCCTTGCAAATAATTTATTAAATAAAAAAGATGAAAAGCATGAGTTATATCCACTTGAAATGAATTACTGTTCAAAATGTCATAACTGTCAATTGTCAGTAGCCGTGGACCCAAAAAAAATGTTTTCAAACTATTTATACACTTCTTCAACATCCTTATCTTTTAGGAATCATTTTATCGAGGCCTCAAAAAATTATGTAAAACAACTAAAATTAAAACCAAATAAATCTTACATTATTGACATTGGTAGCAACGATGGGGTCGCTCTAAAACCTTTTAAAGATGAGGGGTTTAAAAAGATATTAGGCATAGAACCTGCAAAAAATTTAGCAAAACTTGCTAACAAGAATAAAATTAAAACTTTTAATGGTTTTCTTGAGAATAAAAATTTAAAAAAAATTAAAGGAAATGCAGATTTAATTCTAGCTTCTAATGTATTCGCTCATTCTGACAAATTAAAAGAAATGGCCGAATGCATGCTTCAATTATTAAGTAAGAGTGGCACCATAATAATAGAAGTTCAATATTTAATGAATACACTTCAAGACTTGACCTTTGATAATATTTATCACGAGCACTACAACTATTGGTCTCTAACTTCTCTAATTAATTTCTTTAATCGATTTAACTCTACCATCTATAAAGTTGAAAGAATTAATACCCACGGTGGCTCTATAAGAGTTTATATTAAAAAAGGGAAAAAAATAAAAATAGAAAAAAATGTTAAAATATTACTCAAAGAAGAAGAAAGTTATGGAATAAAAAAATACAGAACATACAAAAATTTTGGTGAGAAGGTAAATAAATTAAAAGAAAATGTAACCAAAAACATAAATGAGTTAAAAAAAAATAATAAAAAAATTGTAGGGTTTGGAGCTCCTGCCAAAGCAACAACTGCTCTTAATTTCTTTGGTATATCCGATCAAATTGATTACATTATTGAAGACAATAAACTCAAGCAAAATAAATTTATTCCTGGCGTGTTAATTCCTATAAAAGCCAAAAAAAATTTGAAAATAAAAAATGCATTAATATTAGTTTTAGCCTGGAATTTTTATAACGAAATAAAAAAAAATAATGCTGATTTAAGTGATAAGTTTGTAAATATTAAAGATTTAGAGAATTAAATTATAAAATTAGAAATTGTTATTCTTATAGCTTCAAGAATTTTATACAAAGAATTAATGTAAGCTTCTGTAAACGGGTAGTAAACAATAATAAATTTTTTTGTTATATTTAAAACTCCAAAGAGTGTAATTACAAAAATAGTTGGTATAATTAAGTAGCTTAAAAAACTAAAACTAGTTGTAATTTTTTTATTCTTATTTCTACTATCTAGAGGGTCTTTAATTTCCAACCCATGCTTTTTTTTTAAATATTCTTCTGAATATAAATTTATTTCTCTTTTTTTCTTTTTATTTACAGTTTTTATTTTATTTACCTTAATAGGATTCTTAACTTCAATCTGATTTACTTTTTTAATCTCTTGTTTTAGTTCTTCTTTAACTGGATATTGAGTCCATTTACTTCCACAAGAACCACATTGCAGCAATCTTCCCATCTCAGTTATAGCAGAGTCAGGAACGCTAAATTTTTTTTGACAAGAATTACAATTAACCAACATATATTAGCTTTTATTAAAAGTTTACGTAAATTGCAAATAACCCCCTTTTTTTTTTACATTGTTAGCTTTTTATTGTATATGTCGGGCTGTTTATTTAGGGCGGTTAGCTCAGTTGGTAGAGCATCTCGTTTACACCGAGAGGGTCAAAGGTTCGAGTCCTTTACTGCCCACCAAATAAAAATGGGGGTGTAGCTCAGTTGGTTAGAGCGCCTGCCTGTCACGCAGGAGGTCGTGGGTTCGAGCCCCATCACTCCCGCCATTTTTCTTTGAATCTTTAGGACTTTTCAACAAATGTGGCTAAGTGAACCGATGTTAAACTAGGTAAAATTTAATATAAGGTATGAGACAACAAGTAATAAAGGGTAATCATGATTTACAATTTTTTATCAAGCTATTTTTCTATAATATTATTTTTATTTATAGCTCTAGTTTTGAGTGTTGGTTTTGTATTTGCAAATTTTTTAGCTGCTCCAAGCAACCCTGATCCTGAAAAGCTATCAGCGTATGAGTGTGGCTTTGAAGCGTTTGATGATTCAAGAATGAAATTTGACGTACGTTTTTACTTGGTGGCAATTTTATTTATTATTTTTGATTTAGAAATTGCTTTTTTATTTCCTTGGGCGATATCACTTGGAAACATTGGTGCTCTTGGATTTTGGTCGATGATGATTTTTATATCTGTTTTAACAATTGGTTTTATTTATGAATGGAAAAAAGGGGCCTTAGAATGGGAATAAAATTAGATTCAGTTTTTGAAAAAAAAAAACAAATTCCTGAAGAATTTAAGAAGTTGGCAAACGATTTTGTTGAAAAAGGTTTTATAACGACTTCAACCGATAATCTTATAAATTGGGCGAGAACAGGTTCGCTACATTGGATGACTTTTGGTTTGGCATGTTGTGCAGTTGAAATGATGCAAACTTCAATGCCAAGATATGATCTTGAAAGATTTGGAGCCGCACCTAGAGCATCACCAAGACAATCTGATGTTATGATAGTTGCAGGGACATTAACGAATAAAATGGCACCAGCACTTCGGAAAGTTTACGATCAAATGCCCGAACCAAGATATGTTATTTCCATGGGGAGCTGTGCTAATGGAGGTGGCTATTATCATTACTCTTACTCCGTTGTTAGAGGATGTGATAAAATTGTACCAGTAGACATTTACGTCCCTGGCTGTCCGCCTTCCGCAGAAGCATTGTTATATGGAATTTTACAACTACAAAAGAAAATAAGAAGAGAAGGTTCGACAAATAGATAAAAATTTATGGAATTTAATTTAAAAGAAATTGAACAAATAATCAATTCCGAACTTACTAGTAAAATTAAAAAAACTACAATCAATTTTAAAGAACTTTTAATAGAAACAAATGAGGATGATTTAGTTCAAGTAATACTTTTTTTAAAATCACATGATAAGCTTAAGTTTAGACAATTAATAGATATAGCTGGTGTCGACTACCCAGAAGAGGAAAAAAGATTTAAATTAGTTTACCTTCTACTTTCTCATCAAATGAATAAAAGAATCAAAATATCAATTAATTTTGAAATAGGAAAAAAAATTCCAACAATGACAAAAGTTTATCCTTCAGCTAATTGGATGGAGAGAGAAGTGTTTGATATGTATGGAATAGAATTTGTTGACCATCCTGATCTTAGAAGAATTTTAACTGATTATAATTTTGAAGGTCATCCGTTGAGAAAAGATTTTCCACTAACTGGGTTTAGTGAGGTTCGATATAGTGAAAAAGAAAAAAAAGTTATCTACGAACCTGTCAAGCTTGAGCAAAACTATAGAGACTTTGACTTTGAGAGTCCTTGGGAAGGCACTCAGTACATTAAAGAAATAAAAGAAAAAAATTCTAATGACAAAAAAAAATAAATCTTTAACTTTAAATTTTGGCCCGCAACACCCAGCAGCACATGGCGTACTAAGACTTATTCTTGAATTAGATGGCGAAGTAGTTGAGAAAGCAGATCCACATATTGGCTTACTTCACCGTGGTACTGAAAAGTTAATCGAACAAAAGACTTATATGCAGGCATTACCTTATTTTGATAGACTTGACTATGTAGCCCCTATGAATCAAGAGCATGCTTTTACTTTAGCAACTGAAAAACTTTTAAATGTTTCAGTTCCTGAAAGAGCACAATACATCAGAGTTATTTTTTGTGAAATAGGAAGAATTTTAAGTCATATTCTTAATGTAACTACTCAAGCACTTGATGTTGGTGCTTTAACACCTTCACTTTGGGGTTTTGAAGAACGAGAGACATTAATGACATTTTATGAAAGAGCATCTGGATCAAGATTACACGCGAACTATTTCAGAACTGGTGGAGTACATCAAGATCTACCACAAAAATTAATTGATGATATTGGAACTTTTTGTAAAACTTTTCCAAAAATAATAGACGACTTAGAAGGTCTATTAACTGATAATAGAATTTTCAAACAAAGAAATGTTGAAATTGGAATTGTAAGCAAACAAGAAGCTTTAGACCATAGCTTTTCAGGAGTAATGTTAAGAGGATCTGGTGTTGCATGGGATCTTAGAAAATCCCAACCTTACGAGTGTTATGAAAAATTAAATTTTAAAATACCAATTGGAAAAAATGGGGATTGTTTTGATCGTTACCTATGCAGAATTGAAGAGATGAGAGAAAGTGTAAAAATTATTTTGCAATGCATAAGTCAAATGCCAAAAGGAGCTATTAAATCTATCGATGGAAAAATTTCTCCACCTAACAGAAAAGATTTAAAAGATTCGATGGAGGCTTTGATACATCACTTTAAGTTATTTACTGAAGGTTTTAGAGTTCCAGCAGGAGATGTTTATTCAGCTGTAGAAGCACCAAAAGGTGAATTTGGAGTGTATCTAATATCTGATGGAAGCAACAAGCCTTACCGTTGCAAAATAAGAGCACCTGGATTTTCACATCTTCAAGCCATGGATTATTTAATTAGAGGACATATGCTGGCAGATGTTCCAGCAGTTCTTGGTTCTTTAGATATTGTATTTGGAGAAGTAGACAGATGAGTTTAAAAAAAGTACACGATCAACAGCCGGACTCTTTTGAATTTTCAAAAGTTAATTTAGAAACTGCTAGTAATACTCTGAAAAAATATCCAGAAGCTAGAAAAAAAAGTGCAGTAATGCCATTATTATATTTAGCTCAAAGACAAAATGAGAATTGGATTCCATTAGCTGCAATGAAGTATATTGCTAAATATTTAGAGATTCCATACATAAAAGTTTATGAAGTCGCTACTTTTTACACAATGTATAATTTAGCACCAGTCGGAAAGTATTTTGTACAAGTCTGCACAACTAGCCCATGCCTAATTAGAGGTGCCAATAAAATTGTGGAAATTTGTAAGGAAAAAATTTCTAAAGAAGAAAATACTCTTTCAGAAAATAAACTTTGTTCTTGGCTTGAAGTAGAATGTTTAGGTGCGTGTGTTAATGCTCCAATGATGCAAATAAATAATGATTATTATGAAGATCTAGGTGAAAAAGATACCTCAGAAATTATAAATTCTTTATTAGAGGATAAACCAATTAAACCAAAATCTTTTAGAAATAGGACAAGCACAGCTCCAGAAAAAGATAGAGCAATTCTTAATGAAAGGAAAAATGCTTAAAGAAGAAAATAAAATATTTAAAAATCTTTATAACTCACTCGGCTGGGAAATTGATAACGCTATTAAAAGAGATGACTGGAAGAACACTAAAGAAATAATTTCAAAAGGTAGAGAGTGGATTATAAATGAAATTAAAACTTCAGAGCTAAGAGGTAGAGGTGGAGCTGGCTTTTCTACGGGTCTTAAATGGTCTTTTGCACCAAAAGAAGTTGGGTCGAGACCTCATTATCTAGTTATCAACGCAGATGAGTCAGAACCTGGTACCTGCAAAGATAGGGATATAATAAGATTTGAACCACAAAAATTGATTGAGGGATGTTTGATTGCTGGTTATGCAGTAAATGCTCACATTTGTTATATTTATATTAGAGGTGAATATTTTAACGAAGGAAATAGATTGCAAGAAGCTATTGACCAGGCATATAAAAAAAAATTTCTAGGAAAAAATGCCTACGGTTCAGGTTGGGATTTTGATATTCATATTCACTTTGGAGCAGGAGCTTACATTTGCGGAGAGGAAACGGCTCTTCTAGAAAGTATTGAAGGAAACAAAGGTCAACCAAGACTGAAACCACCATTCCCAGCCCTGGTCGGTTTATATGGATGTCCTACTATAGTGAATAATGTTGAGACTATAGCTGTGGTGCCAACTATTTTAAGAAAAGGTGGTAAATGGTTTGCGTCTTTAGGCAAACCGAAAAATACTGGAACTAAAATTTTCTGTATTTCTGGAAATGTGAACCACCCCTGCAATGTTGAAGAAGAAATGGGAACACCTTTAAAAGAATTGATAGAAAAACATGCTGGAGGTGTTGTAGGAGGTTGGGACAATTTACAAGCTGTAATTCCTGGTGGCTCATCAATGCCCTTACTACCAAAAAATATTTGCGATACAATTACGATGGATTTTGACTCCTTGATAGCAAATAAAAGTGGACTAGGGACCGCAGGTATTGTTGTAATTAACAAAGATCAAGACATCATAAAATGTATGGCTCGAATAGCTAGATTTTATAAGCATGAAAGTTGTGGTCAATGTACACCTTGCAGGGAAGGTTCAGGCTGGATGTGGAGGATTTTAGAAAGAGCTGGAAGAGGCGAAGCAACGTTTAACGATATAAATTTATTAGAGGACGTCACAAAGCAAATCGAAGGTCATACAATTTGTGCATTTGGAGAAGGTTCTTCTTGGCCAGTTCAAGGGCTACTAAGACATTTTAGAAAAGAAATAGAAAAAAGATGTATCGGGGAACCAACATTTAAAAAGAAAAAAAATATTCCTTACCTAGTTGATCAACATCTTTTGGAGAATGAAAATGCCTAAAATAACAATAAATGAAAAAGAAATAGATTTTGAAAAAGGTATGACAGTTTTACAAGCATGTGAGCTTGCTGGAGTTGAAATTCCAAGATTTTGCTATCATGAAAAATTATCGATAGCAGGTAACTGTAGAATGTGTCTTGTCGAAATGGAAAGATCTCCAAAACCAATTGCTTCCTGCGCAATGCCAGCTACTGAAGGGATGAATATTAAGACTAACACAGAATTTGTTAAAAAAGCTCGTAAGGGAATAATGGAATTTTTATTAGCCAACCATCCATTAGATTGTCCTGTTTGTGATCAAGGTGGTGAATGTGATTTACAAGATCAATCACTTTTTTATGGTCTCGATAAATCAAGATTTTCTGAAAACAAAAGAACCGTAAAAGATAAGTACATGGGTCCATTAATTAAAACTCAGATGACTAGGTGTATTCACTGTACAAGATGTGTAAGATTTGCTGAAGAAGTTGCTGGTGTACCAGAAATAGGAGCTACAGGAAGAGGCGAAAACATGGAAATCACCACTTATTTAGAACAATCAATGACTTCTGAATTATCAGCAAATGTTATTGATTTATGTCCTGTTGGTGCTCTCACCTCAAAACCTTATGCATTTGAAGCAAGACCTTGGGAATTAAAAAAAACTGAAAGTATTGATGTAATGGATGCGGTAGGCTCAAACATTAGAGTGGATACATATGGCTGGGAAGTCAAAAGAATTCTTCCAAGATTGAACAACGAAATTAACGAAGAATGGATATCAGACAAAACCAGATACGCTTGTGATGGTTTGTTGAAACAAAGGCTAGATACTCCTTATATTAAAAAAAATGGTAAATTAGTAAAATCAAACTGGGATGAAGCAATAGATTTAATTGTGAATAAAATTGGATCTACAAGACCTGAGGAAATAGGAGCACATGTTGGAGACATGTCTTCAATTGAAACAATTTTTTCATTTAAAAATTTATTAAAAAAAATTAATTGTAGAAATTATGACTTTAGAGAAAAAAATTTTTACATAAATCCTTCAGATAAAAAAAATTATTTATTTAATAGTTCTATTCAAGGCATTGAAGAAAGTGATTTAATTTTATTAATTGGTTGTAATCCAAGACATGAAGCTACAATGGTGAATGCAAGATTAAGAAAAGCATTTGTAAAAAATAAAACACCTATTTTTTCAATTGGAAACCCCGGTGATTTAACTTACGATTACACTTTATTAGGAGAAAATATAAATGATCTAAAAAACATTATTGACGGAAAAAGTATTATTAACGAAAAAATAAAATCTGCAAAAAAGCCCTTATTTATTATAGGTGAGTCATCATTGGAACTTAAGAATGCAAAGTATATTTTAGAAGAAATTAAAAATTTTCTAATTAAAAATAATTTTATTAACAATGACTGGAATAGTTTAAATATTTTAACCCAAAATGCTTCAACTGTAGGAGCAATAGATCTTGGATTCTATAATATTGAAGATAAAAATAATTTCATTTTTTTTGACAAACTAAAGCAACAAGACTTTAAGTTGCTTTACTTACTTGGTTCAGACAATCTTGAAATAAAAAAAAATAATGAATTTATTATATATCAAGGGTCTCATGGAGATAGAAATGCTGAAATAGCAGATGTAATTTTACCTAGCCCAACTTATACTGAGCAAGATGGACTTTTTGCAAATTTAGAGGGAAGAATTCAAGAATGCAAAAAAGCCTCATATCCTACCAATGAAGCAATGGAAGATTGGAAAATTTTTAATCTTATAAATAATAATTTATATAAATCTAATTTATTTAACGACTTTGCATCCATTAGAAAATTTGCTCTCAAGGAAATTCCTAATTTTTCTGGAATAGATTTATTACCAACGCAAAGTGGAGCAATTAAACACGAAACTTTATCTATTAATATAAACGAAAAAATAGAGATTAAACCTCTAGACTATTATTATAGTAACGCTATAGCTAGAGCATCAAAAACTATGAGTGACTGCAGGAACATAATGAATAGTAATAAAAAAAACGGAACCAATAATTAAGATGGAATATTTGAATATTCTTTCGAGCGAGCTTTATAAAATAGCATTTATTTTAGTTCCCGTCCTTGTATCAGTAGCTTTAATGGTATGGCTGGACAGAAGAATTTGGGGCGCTGTTCAAAAAAGAAAAGGGCCAAATGTTGTCGGTCCTTTTGGTTTGCTACAAACTGTAGCTGATGCATTAAAATATATTTTTAAAGAAATTATAATTCCAGCAAGTTCTAATAAAATTATATTTATATTAGCTCCAATTATAACTATGACTTTGGCTCTTGTGGCCTGGGCTGTTATCCCTTTTAGTAATGAATTAGTGTTAGCAGACATTAACGTTGGCATACTTTATATTTTTGCTGTTTCATCTTTAGGAGTTTATGGAATTATTATGGGTGGTTGGGCATCAAATTCAAAATACCCATTCCTTGGAGCTATTCGTTCCGCAGCTCAAATGATATCTTATGAAGTTTCAATAGGAATAATTATTATTAACGTACTTTTATGTGTTGGTTCTTTAAATTTAAATGACATCGTCAATGCGCAACAAGATTTATGGTATGTGATACCTTTATTCCCAATGTTTGTTGTTTTTTTTATTTCTGCATTAGCAGAAACAAATCGACCACCTTTTGACTTACCAGAAGCTGAAGCTGAATTAGTTTCAGGTTATCAAACAGAATACTCAGGAATGATGTACGCAATGTTTTGGTTAGGAGAATACGCAAATATACTACTTATGTGTGCTTTAGGTTCTATTTTATTTTTGGGAGGTTGGTTACCACCGCTTGATATCTACCCAATCAATATAGTTCCAGCACCTATATGGATGATATTAAAAATATTATTTTTATTTTTTCTATTTGCTTTAGTTAAAGCTGTTGTACCGAGGTACCGATACGACCAGCTAATGAGATTAGGTTGGAAAATATTTTTACCCTTTTCTTTATTTTACGTTGTTTTAACAGCTAGTTTTCTTTTCTATTTTGACAAACTACCAACAAGAATACTTTAAATGGGAATTATTAGATTTTTAAAAACAATTTTTTTAATTGAATTCATTGTAGCTCTGTGGATGGCAGTGAAAGAAATGTTTAAAACAAAAAAAACAATTAATTACCCGCATGAAAAAGGTTCTTTGAGTCCAAGGTTTAGAGGTGAACATGCCCTAAGAAGATACCCTAGTGGAGAAGAACGCTGTATCGCCTGCAAACTTTGTGAAGCAGTTTGTCCAGCACAAGCAATAACAATTGAATCAACGGAAAGAGATGACGGAAGCAGAAAAACCACAAGATATGATATAGATATGCTAAAATGCATTTATTGTGGACTATGCCAAGAATCCTGTCCCGTTGACGCAATTGTACAAGGACCAAATTTTGAATTTGCAACAGAGACAAGGGAAGAACTTTATTATAACAAAAAAAAATTATTAGATAACGGAGATAGATGGGAAGACGTCTTGGCCAAAAATATTAAATTAGATAAATTTTATAGATAAAATGATAGCCCATACTATTTTTTTCTATTTTTTTTCAATTATTGCAGTTGGGTCAGCATTAATGGTCACAACAAGTAGAAATACCGTACACGCAGTTTTTTTTCTTATCTTAGATTTTATTTCAGTTGGATGTCTTTTTATTATGATAGGCGCAGAGTTTTTAGGAATGATAATACTCATTGTTTACGTAGGAGCAGTGGCAGTCCTATTTTTATTTGTTGTAATGATGCTAAATGTATCAGAACAAAAACAGTCTTGGTTTAGAGACAGCGAAAAATCAACACATATTCCTGTTGGTCTGATTGTAAGTTTGATTATTCTTGCTGAAGTTTTAGTTGTTGTAGGTGGCTGGAAATATAAATCAAATTTTATCAAAACAGAATCAATAATAATTAATGAAAATTTAACCAACACACATATGTTGGGAAATGTTCTTTATACTCAATATATTCACTTGTTTCAGGTAGCTGGAATTATTTTACTTTTATCTATGATAGGTGCAATTATTTTGACCTATACAAAAAGAAAAGGTGTAAAAACACAAAGTTATATCACACAGATATCTAGAGAAAGAAAAACATCCATCGAATTAAAAAATGTAACTTTTAATCAAGGAGTAGAGCTAGATGATTAATATTGAATTAGGTCATTATCTAGCATTAGGAGGTGTAATTTTTTTAATAGGTGTAATAGGAATTTTTTTAAATAGAAAAAACGTAATTGTAATTTTGATGTCGGTTGAACTTATTCTTCTTGCGGTAAATATTAACTTGGTTGCTTTTTCTATTTATTCAAATGATATAACGGGACAAATTTTTACTTTTTTTATATTGACTGTCGCGGCAGCAGAAGCTGCAATAGGTTTAGCAATAATCGTTTCTTATTACAGAAACAAAGGCTCGATAAGAGTGCAAGATATTAATGAGATGAAAGGTTAAATGCCCTATCTATTAGTTTTTTTTCCATTACTGGGATCAGTATTAGGTTATTTTACTAAATCTCTAGGAGACAGATGTTCAGAGTTAACTACAACTGTACTAGTGATACTCTCTGCAATCCTTTCAGGTGTAGTTTTTTATAATGGTATTTTTCATGATCAGTATGGAAATTATAAAATTTTAGATTGGATAACTTCTGGAACTTTTCAAGTTAACTGGTCTATTAATATTGACCCACTAAGTTCAATAATGTTAGTTGTTGTTACCTCAGTATCTTCACTTGTTCATGTTTATTCAATTGGCTACATGAGCCATGATCCGAATAAGCCACGGTTTATGTCTTATCTGTCTTTATTTACTTTTTCTATGTTAATGCTTGTCGTTTCAGACAACTTTCTTCAATTATTTTTTGGTTGGGAAGGGGTTGGCCTGTGTTCGTATTTGTTAATTGGTTTTTGGTACAAAAAAGAATCCGCCAACAACGCAGCCATAAAAGCTTTTCTAGTTAATCGCGTTGGCGATTTTGGTTTAGTGATTGGTATTTTTTTAATTTTTTACTATTTTGATACCGTAAATTATAGCGAAGTATTTATTAGAGCAGCTGGTTCAATTGACAAAGAAATAAATTTTCTTGGATTTAATCCAAATCTAATAACCATAATATGTTTATCTCTTTTCATTGGTGCGATGGGAAAATCGGCTCAGTTTCTGTTTCATACCTGGCTCCCAGATGCAATGGAGGGCCCCACACCGGTTTCTGCTTTAATTCATGCAGCGACGATGGTGACAGCTGGAGTTTTTTTAGTAGTACGATGCTCACCATTATTTGAATATTCACAAGTAGCTTTAAATTTTGTTGCCATCACAGGAATGATAACTGCTATTTTTGCGGCCTCAATAGCCCTTGTACAGAATGATATTAAAAAAATTATTGCTTATTCAACGTGTAGTCAATTAGGTTATATGTTTTTTGCTGCTGGTGTAGGCGCCTATCACGTAGCAATCTTTCATTTATTTACGCATGCTTTTTTTAAAGCTTTGTTATTTCTTGGTTCAGGATCGGTTATCCATGCGTTTAAAGATGAGCAAGACATAAGATTAATGGGGGGTGTATGGAAAAAACTTCCCTATACTTGGGTTTTAATGTTGATAGGGACTTTAGCCTTAACAGGTTTCCCTTTTCTTTCTGGATTTTACTCTAAAGATGCAATTATTGAGTTTGCTTTTTTTAAAGGTTCATCAATTGGACATTACGCTATGACGGTTGGAATTTTTACTGCTTTTTTAACGGCTATTTATTCTTGGAGATTATTTTTTAAGACTTTTCATGGAAGTTATAATAATAAGTCGATGCCAATTGAAAAAACCCACGAGTCTCCAATGGTTATGCTTATTCCTCTAATAATACTTGCCATAGGAGCTTTGCTAGCTGGCTACTTATTTAAGGACATGTTAATAGGACACCACTATTTAGATTTTTGGAAAAAGTCTATATTTTTTACTAAAGAAATAGAACATTTACATTTGCCACTTTGGCTTTTACTGGCAACCCCAACTCTAGTTATTGTAGCAATTCCTCTTTCTTATTATCTATACATTAAAGATACTTCAATTTTAGATGGCCTAAAAAAACTTAATAAGCCTTTATATAATTTTTTATTAAACAAATGGTATTTTGATGAGCTCTATGAGTTTTTATTTGTTAAACCGCTTAAATTTTTTGGTTTTATTTTATGGAAAAAAGGAGATCAAAATACAATTGACCGGTATGGTCCAGATGGTTTTTCAAAAGCAATTAAGTTTTTATCAAATAAAGCAGTTAAATTTCAAAGTGGCTTCATTTATGATTATGCATTTGTAATGCTTTTAGGTCTTTCTTGTTTGTTGACTTACCTAATAATAAATTAAAAAATGAATTTCCCAATACTATCATCAATAACCTTATTACCTATTTTGGGTGCCATTTTTATTTTCACTTTTAATAATAAAAGTAACGAAAATAGAAATGTAATTTATGTTTCGTTGTTTATTAGTGTAGTAACTTTATTTTTAGCTATTTTTCTATGGTATGTTTTTGATAAAAGTTCATCTGAGTTTCAATTTATCGAAGAAAAAAATTGGATAAGTGGTTATATAAAATTTAAGTTTGGTATTGATGGTATATCTATTTTATTTATAGTTCTAACCGCATTCATTACTCCAATTTGCATTATATCTTGTATTAACAGTGTGAAAACTAGACTTAAGGAATTTTTAATTGCTATTCTTGTTTTAGAGTCCTTTATGATTGGAGTTTTTTGTTCTTTAGATTTAGTAATTTTTTATCTATTTTTTGAAGCTGGTTTGATACCTATGTTTTTAATTATTGGAATATGGGGAGGGCCAAAAAGAGTTTATGCTGCATTTAAATTCTTTTTATTTACTCTTCTGGGTTCTGTTTTGATGTTAGTTGCTATTATCTCAATTTATTGGATAACAGGAACTACAGATATTACTGAAATCTCTGTAGTTAAAATACCTGTAGAATTACAATACATTCTTTGGCTAGCTTTTTTTAGTTCTTTTGCAGTTAAAATGCCAATGTGGCCTTTCCATACTTGGCTCCCCGACGCCCATGTCGAAGCTCCAACAGCTGGCTCAGTAATTCTTGCTGCTATTTTACTTAAAATGGCAGGTTATGGGTTTTTAAGATTTTCAATAGGCATGTTTCCTGTTGCTTCAGAATACTTTGCGCCCTTAGTCTTCACATTAAGTATTATTGCTATCATTTATACTTCCTTGGTAGCTTTAGCTCAGGAAGATATGAAAAAACTTATTGCATATTCTTCTGTGGCACACATGGGGTTTGTAACACTGGGTATTTTTACATTTACAACACAAGGCATAGAAGGAAGTATCTTTCAAATGTTAAGTCATGGTCTTATTTCAGCAGCACTCTTCTTGTGCGTTGGTGTTCTTTACGACAGAATGCACTCAAGGCTCATCTCTTCTTACGGAGGAATAGTAAATATTTTACCTAAATACTCATTATTTTTTGCAATATTTATGCTAGGTGCCGTGGGTTTGCCAGGAACAAGTGGATTTGTTGGCGAAATCTTGGTTTTATTAGGAGCTTTTCAAAAAAACTTTTTAGTAGCTATACTCGCAAGTATCGGAGTTATTCTTGGGGCAGCATATATGCTTTGGTTATATAAAAGAGTAATTTTTGGAGAAATAAAAAGAAAAGAATTAACTGAATTAAAAGATTTAAATCTTTCAGAAGGTATAATGTTGTTTTTGCTCGCCGGACTAACTTTATTTTTTGGTTTTTACCCTAATCTAATTCTAGATACCATTCATGTTTCAGTAGATAAATTAATCAATGACTATCAAATGAATTTAATTTTAAATACGGTTAAATAATGGAACATGTAAACTTATTCTTACCCGAAATATTTCTTGCAGTATCAATATTAGCAACTTTAATGGCGGGTGTTTTTTTAAAAAATAGCTACACCCTCGTTACAAATATCACTTATGGAATAATAATTACTTTAATATTGATCATTTTCAATTCTTTTAGCGAATCATTTAAATTATTCTCAGATAGTTTCACTTCTAATTCATTTACAAATTTTTTTAAAATCTTAATTCTAATAGGTACTTTTTTTATAATATTAATTACTCAAAACTTTATAAAAGAAACTAAGATTAATTATTTTGAATATTCTGTGGTGTTGCTTTTATCTGTATTAGGAATGTTCATTATGGTGAGCGCTAATGATTTAATACTTTTTTATCTTGGTTTAGAACTTCAATCTCTATCTTTATATATATTAGCTTCATTGGATCGGGATAATTCAAAGTCTAATGAGTCAGGATTAAAATATTTTATTTTAAGCTCTTTAGCCTCAGGATTATTGCTTTATGGATGCTCACTTCTTTACGGCTTTAGCGGTTCAACAAATTTCGAAATAATTAGTTTAAATACAAATATTGAAAATATAGGAACAGTCTTTGCGATGGTTTTTATTTTAGTAGGTCTAGCTTTCAAAGTCTCTGCTGTACCGTTCCACATGTGGACACCTGATGTTTATGAGGGAGCTCCAAGTTCTGTAACAAGTTTTTTTGCTGTGGTTCCTAAGATAGCTGGCATTGCAGTTTTTATAAGGTTTATGCAAATACCTTTTAATCAAATAGCAGATCATTGGCAGCCTATTTTAATTTTTCTTTCTTTAGCTTCTATGATCTTAGGTGCAGTAGCTGCAATCGGGCAATCAAATATTAAAAGACTTATAGCTTATAGTTCTATTGGTCATATTGGATTTACATTGGCGGGTATATCTACGAACACAACCACAGGCTATAGCAGTAGTATTGTTTATATTTCGATCTATGTAGTTATGAGTCTTGGAATTTTTTCTTGTATTTTTCTAATGAAAAGAGATGGGAAATATTGTGAAAATTTAAATGATTTATCTGGAATATCTAAAAGCCATCCGATTTTGTCCTTTTCATTATTAATTATTTTATTTTCATTAGCGGGAATACCACCATTAGCCGGTTTTTTTGCAAAATTTTATATTTTCATGGCGGTGATCGAGAGTAAAATGTACATGTTAGCAATTATAGGATTATTAAGCACTATAATATCTGCATTTTATTATTTAAGAATTATAAAAATTATTTACTTTGATGATGCTAGTAAATCTTTTGATCAAATAAAGAATCTAGGAATATCCATTACTTTGTTCTTAAGTAGCATCATACTTATAACATTTTTTATATACCCATCTTTTCTGAATACTATCGTAGAAAAATTAATTATAAATTAATGAAATTAATGAAATTAAAAATTATAAAATTTAGAAACGTAAAAAGTACCAACGATGAAGCTATAAAATTAATAAGATCTAACAAGTGCAGTATGGGATTAATTTCTACAAACTCTCAGACCAAAGGAAGAGGTACCATGGGGAAAAAATGGATTTCGTATAAAGGAAATATTTTTATTTCAATATTTTTTAAAGTTAATTTAGTAAAAATAAAAATTGAAAATTATTTAATTATAAATGCAAAAATAATTAAAAAAATATTAAGTAAATATACAAAAAAAATTATAAAAATAAAAAAACCAAATGACCTATTGATTGATGGAAAAAAAATCTGTGGAATATTACAAGAAGTTATTGAACATAAAAAAGAAAAATATTTAATTACTGGTATTGGAATAAATACAAAAATTCTACCCTCAAATAAAAATTTTAAATGTACTTCGTTAAAGACTCACGCAAATAAGAATATTAATAATAGTGTTATTATTGATAAAATAAAGAATAATTACGACAAATTAATTTATGATATAAATAATCTTAATTTATTAAGTGAAAAAAAAAGTACAAATAAATAAATGAAGATATTAATTGGTGATATTGGCAACACGTTAACGAAGCTATGTTTATTTAACGAAAGGTCAGTAATTATAAAAGAATACAATGTTGAAACAAACAAAATGATAAAAGAAAAAAATTTAATTAAATTTTTTAAGCCTTTTTTAACTAGTAGTGTTAAAAAAAAAATTTTATTTTCAAGTGTTGTCCCCAAAGCGTATCTAAAAATAAAAAAATTCTTTAAAATTAAAAAATTCCAAGTCTATGAAATTAAAAAACTTTCTCTTAAGGGTCTAATTAAAATAAATATTGATAAATACAACGAATTAGGATCAGACAGAATTGCTAATGCAATTGGAGCTTATAGTTTGTATAAAAAAAATTGTTTAATTATAGATTTTGGAACAGCAACTACATTTGATATCGTAAGAAACCCTGGTGTTTATGAAGGGGGTGTTATTGCCCCAGGTGTGAAACTCTCAATATTAAATTTAAATCAATCCACGGCATCCCTACCTTTACTTAATTTAAAAATAGATACAAAAACTTATGGAAGAAACACAAAAGATGCCCTTAACGCAGGTTTTCTCTGGGGTTACCAAGGATTAGTAAACAATATAGTAAAAAAAATTAAAACTTCCTTTAACTGTAACTTTAAGATAATTTTAACAGGCGGGTACTCTAAAACTTTTTCTAAATTTATTAATAATAATTCCACTATTGAGCCGAACATTACTATAAAAGGGATCATGCATATTTATAAAAATTTAATCAAATGAGTAAAGAAGAACTCCTCTTTTGCCCATTAGGTGGCTCCGGTGAGATAGGCATGAATCTGAATTTATATGCTTACGGTAAAGAAGATGATCAAAAATGGATAGCTGTAGACATGGGCGTCACTTTCGCAGATGATTCTATTCCCGGAATAGATTTAATTTATCCTGACCCTGGTTTTTTAATCGATAAAAAAAAAGAATTATTAGGCATTGTGTTAACACATGCCCACGAAGATCACATAGGATCTGTCGCAATTATATGGCCACAACTAAAATGTAAAATATATGCAACACCTTTTACTGCAGCCCTATTAAAAGAAAAATTTAAAGAAAAAAAAATTGACATTACGAGTTATTTAAAAATAGTTCCATTAAACGGAAAAATTAATCTTGGCCCTTTTGAAATAGAATTTATCACCTTAACACATTCAATTTTAGAACCTAACGGACTCAGCATAAAAACTCCTGCAGGAATCGTTCTACATACTGGTGACTGGAAATGTGATCCAAATCCTTTAATAGGTGAAAAAATTGATGAAAAAAAATTAAAGGAGATAGGAAATCAAAATGTATTAGCCATGGTATGTGACTCTACAAATGTCTTCAGCGAAGGAAGAGCTGGTTCTGAATCTGATGTTAGAGAAAGTCTTTTAAGAATTATATCAAACTTAAAAAAAAAAATTATTGTTACAACATTTGCCTCTAACGTAGCAAGAATGGAAACAGTTTTTTATTGTGCGCAAAAATCAAATCGACAAATTTCATTAGTTGGTAGATCCATGCATAGAATTTATAAAGCTGCTAAACAATGCGGTTATTTAAAAAATTTAATAGAACCAATTGATTCTAGAGATGCAAAAAACATATCAAGAGATAAAATTATTTATTTGTGTACAGGGAGCCAAGGTGAGCCAATGGGTGCTATGAAAAGAATTACTTCCGGTATTCATCCCGATGTATTCTTAGAAAAAGATGACACAGTAATTTTTTCATCCAAAATTATACCTGGTAATGAAAAAAAATTATACTCAATGCATAATGAAATTGTAAAAAATAATATTGAAATTATAACTGAAGAAAATGCTTTTGTTCACGTATCTGGACACCCAAATAGAGACGATCTAAAAGATATGTATAGTTGGGTAAAACCAAAATCTATTATCCCAGTTCATGGCGAGCACCGCCATATGATAGAACAGGCAAAATTTGCCAAAGAAATGAAAGTTCCACATAGTTTGCAAATAGAAAATGGAGATATTATAAAAATTTATCCTGGTGATGCTCCTAAAATAATTGATAAAGCTCCATCAGGTAGAATGTATCTAGATGGTTCTGTTTCAGTCAGAGAGGACTCAAACTCCATTAAAGAAAGAAGAAACCTAGCAATTAATGGTTACGTAGAAGTTACATTACCAGTTGGCAATAATGGTATAATTAGAAAGCCAGTGATTTCTTTTAAAGGTTTACCTATAGATGATTTAGATGAGAATTTTATTTTTGATATGGAAGATGAAATAGCTGATATCTGTAAAACATTCTTAATACAAAATAAAAAACAAGAGTATAATTTAATAGATGCATTAAAACAAAGCTGTAGAAGAATTGTAAGAGAAAAAACAGGAAAGAAACCTCATACTAGAATCAACCTAGCTAGAATTTAATGTCTACGACTGGATCTTTAATAGTTTACATATCAATTTGGTGGATAGTATTTTTTTCTGTTTTACCAATAGGAATAAAATCACAAAACGCAAAATTTACTGATGAATTACATGGTAATGATCGTGGTGCTCCAAAAAACCCTAAGATTAGAAAAAAATTTTTAATAACGACGTTAATTACTTCAATAATTTTTTTAGTAATATATTATTTAGTAAGTCAAAATTATTTAAATTTGAGAGGTTATCTACAATAATGCTGCTTTCTAAAATATTTTTACCACTAATAAAAGATTTGCCATCCGACGCAAAAATTAAATCCCATCAACTTATGCTTAGAATTGGAATGATCAAACAATCATCAGCAGGAATTTATTCATGGTTACCACTAGGTTTTAAAGTTATGAAAAAAATTGAAAGCATTGTTAGACAAGAGCAAAACAATATTGGTGCACAAGAAATGTTAATGCCAACTATACAGTCAGCAGACATTTGGAAAGAAAGCGGAAGATACAATGACTACGGTGATGAAATGTTAAGAATTAAAGACCGTCAAGGAAGAGAAATGCTTTATGGCCCTACAAACGAAGAACTAATAACAGAAATTTTTCGTTCAAGTATTAAGTCATATAAGTCACTGCCTCAAATGCTTTACCACATTCAATGGAAGTTTAGAGATGAGGTAAGACCAAGGTTTGGTATTATGCGATGTAGAGAGTTTTATATGAAGGACGCTTATTCTTTTGACATCAATGATGAAGAAGCAAAAAAATCTTATAATAAAATGTTTTATTCTTATTTAAGGATATTTTCAAAGCTTGAGTTAAAAGCCATACCGATGGAAGCAGACACAGGACCTATTGGAGGATCGCTATCTCATGAATTTATTATTTTAGCTGACACTGGAGAAAGCAATGTTTATGCAGATAAAAGTATTTTTGATATCAACACTGACGAATATGATTTAAGTGAAAAATCGTTAGAAAAAATGAGAAATGATTTTTCTTCTTTTTATGCCGCGACTGACGAAAAATTTAATAAAAATAACTTTGATTTAAAAGTTAAGAAAAGTGATCAAATTTCCGCAAAAGGAATTGAAGTTGGTCATATTTTTTATTTTAGTGATAAATATTCTAAGCCTCTAAATTGCTTAGTTGATCATCAGGAAGGAAAAAAAATTCCAGTAAAAATGGGATCGTATGGCATAGGAGTGTCTAGGCTAGTTGGAGCACTAATTGAAATAAACTTTCAAAATGATGTAATGAAATGGCCTAAATCAGTTTCACCTTATGATGTTGTCATTATTCCCAATATAAACAAAAATAATACACAAAGCCTTAAAACTGCTGTTAGAATCTACAAAGAACTGCAGAAACAAAAAATTGACGTACTTTTAGATGATGTTGATGAGAACATGTCAGCTAAATTTAAGAAACACGATCTAATAGGTATCCCTTGTCAAATAATAATTGGTTCTAAGTCTGAAGAAAACAGATTTGAATTTAAAGAAGTTAACAAGGATGCAATTCTTTTGAGCTTAGAAGAAATAAAAAATAAAATAAAAAATTAAATTGTTTACTTCAGCAGAAAGATTAATAGCACTAAGGAACTTAAACCCCAAAAGAAAGGAAGGTTTTTTAAAAGTTATTTCAATTTTTTCATTTGTTGGAATAATGCTTGGAGTTGCAATTTTAATTATAGTTATGTCTGTTATGAATGGCTTCAGAACAGAGCTTACAAATAAAATTTTGGGTTTTAATCCACATGTGATTATAAAACCTTATAATGACATAAAAATTGACTTAAAATTTAGAAATGAATTAAATAAAAATTTCCCAAACATACAAGTTTTAGAATCCTATAGTGGAGAAGGAGTAGTAATTAATAATGATTACGCAAAAGGCTTAATGATTAAGGGTTTAGACCCAAAAGATGAAAAAAATTCAATATTTTTAAAAAAAATTTTAATTGAGGGAAAGAGCAAAAAGATAAAAAAAGGACAAATAATTGTTGGTAAAGAATTAGCAATAGAACTAAATTTAGCTGTTGGTGACAAAATTAACCTTCTCTCATCCGTTTATATTGGTACGCCTTTTGGTGGGCTTCCTAAACAAGAGACTTACTCAGTAGAAGGTATTTTCAGCAGTGGGTTTTATGAATTCGATAAAAATGTTGTTTTTTTAAATTTGAATGAAACATTATATTTTTTCGGTAAAACTAAACAAGATATCAATCTAGAAGTTTATCTTCCAAATCCTTTAAAAGCTAATGACATGAAAGATAAAATTAGCCTAATAAATAATAACCTTTATGTTTATAGTTGGATAGACTTAAATAAATCTTTTTTTAGTGCACTTAAAGTTGAAAGAAATGTAATGTTTATAATCCTAACTTTAATCATTATTGTGGCAGCATTTAATATTATTTCAGGGTTAACTATTCTAATTAAGAACAAAACTAAAGAGATTGCTATTTTAAAAACCTTAGGTTTGAGCAATACCTCAATAATAAAATCTTTTTTTTTAACAGGTTTCACGATTGGCTTTATTGCTAGTGTATCCGGCATTATTATTGGTGTTTTATTTTCAGAAAACATTGAGTCGGTAAGGGTATTTTTATCTTATATCTTGAATATTGAAATTTTTCCCAGTGATGTCTATTTCTTAGACGAACTACCAAGTGAAATAAATTTTTTTTCTATTATGATTATTTTTATCTTTTCATTAGTAATAACTAGCTTAGCTTCTTTAATTCCGGCTATAGCGATATCTAAGATGAACACTATAAAAGCACTAAAATATGAATAACAACATCTTAGAAATTAAAAAAATTAATAAAAATTTTAAGCACAGGAATGGATTAATCGAAATCTTTAAGAATGTGACATTGAAGATCAAAAAAGGAGACTTAGTAGCACTAGTAGGACCATCTGGATCAGGAAAATCTACTTTATTAAATATGATTTCTTTAATTGACACTCCAACATCAGGTCAAATTATTTTTAACAAAAAAGATATAAAAAATTTAAATGAAGAACATAAGAATAATATTAGAAAAAAGCATATTTCTATGATTTTTCAAGACAACAATCTTCTTGCTGATTTTACGGCTTTAGAAAATGTATTTTTGCCATTAATAATAAGAGAAGAAAAAATTAAATTTTCACAAAAAAAAGCAGAAAAAATACTTGATAATTTTAACTTAAAAAATAGACAGAATCATTATCCAGATGAATTATCTGGAGGTGAGCAACAGAGAGTTGCAATTGCAAGGGTTTTAATTTCTGAAACAGATTTAATCTTAGCAGACGAACCCACAGGTAATTTAGACCACAAAACGTCACAAGAAATATTTTCATATTTTCTAAAACTAAAAAAATTAAATAAGACTATAATTTTTGCAACTCACAATAGAGATTTAGCAAATAAAGCTGATTACAAGTTGAGTATTTTAAATGGTAATATAAAAAGGATTAATGTCTAATGAGAAAATATTCAACAACTTTAAAATCCATACTCAATATTCTATCTGTGAAGGCGCAATAAAGATCGATGATTTAGCACAATACTGTAAGGAAAAAAAATTACCTAATATAGGGATTTGCGATAGCTTAAATTTATGTGGTGCATTAGAATTTGCAGAGAAAATCAGTAAATCTGGAACACACCCTATAATTGGAACACAAATTAATTTTTCAATAGAAAGCTCCATAGGCAAATTACCTTTGTTTGCCAGCACATCTCTTGGATATAAAAATTTAATTAAACTGTCATCGAAAAGCTATTTAGATTCCAACGAAACCACAGATCCACATTGTAAGGTTAGCGAACTTAAAAATATCCATGAAGGTTTAATGATATTGAGTGGTAATCACCATGGGCTATTTGGTAAATTATTTAAACTTAACAAATTAAAACAACTGGAAGATGGAGTTAAAGAATTAAAAAATATATTTAAAGATAGGTTTTATCTAGAATTACAAAGACACAATGAAGAAGGTGAAGAAAATTACGAAAACTTTATTATTAAGCTATCTGAAGTAAATAAAATACCCTTAATGGCAACCCAAGAGGTTTTCTATCTTAAGAAAGAAATGTACGAGGCACATGACGCATTAGTTTGCATTGGGCAAAAAAATTTTGTACATGACTCAAATAGAATTAGGTTTAGCGATCAGCATTTTATTCAAAAAAATGAAGATATAGTTGCGTTATTTAAAGATATTCCAGAGGCGTTAGAAAATAATTATAATTTTCCTTATAGATTTAATTTCAAGCCTAAAAAATCGGCCCCAGTCTTACCGACAATAAAAACAGAAGATAATATCACTGTTGAAGATGAGCTCTTAGCTCAAGCACAAGCAGGTTTAAAAAATAGATTAGATAACTATATTTTGAAAAGAAACTTAAAACTTAATAAAGAAAAAACACTTAAACTTTACGAAGAACGACTTATGCATGAAATAAATATTATAAATTCAATGAATTATCCTGGTTATTTTTTGATTGTATCTGACTACATACGTTGGTCGAAAAAAAATAATATTCCTGTAGGTCCAGGCAGGGGGTCAGGTGCCGGTTCTTTAGTCGCGTATTGTTTAGATATAACTGATGTTGATCCAATTGAATTTGACTTAATATTTGAACGATTCTTAAATCCTGATAGAATCTCAATGCCAGATTTTGATATAGATTTTTGTGAGGAAAAAAGAAATTTAGTCTTCGAATATTTAAAGTCTAAATATAAAAATGGTGTTGCACACATTATCACTTTTGGGAAATTAAAAGCTAGGATGGCAATAAGAGATATGGGTAGAGTGCTAGGTTTGCCATATGGACATGTAGACAAAATAAGTAAAATGATTCCATTTGATCCGTCTCGACCTTTATCTCTGCAGGAATCTATCGATAGAGAACCTAGATTTAAAGAAGAAATAAAAAATAACAAAAAGGTTGAAAAATTAATTGAACTCTCGTTAAAAGTAGAGGGCTTAAACAGAAATATGGCAACACATGCCGCAGGTGTTGTTATCGCTGGAGAAAATTTATCAGAACAAGTTCCTCTGTATAAGGATCATTCTGCTAATTTGATATTACCGTCAACACAATTTGATATGCATTCTTCAGAAAATGCAGGTTTAGTTAAGTTTGATATACTTGGCCTCACTGCTCTTACTGTCATTAGTAAAACTATTAAAATGCTGGATCTAAAAAAAATAAAACTAGATATTAGTAAAATTGATTTGCAGGATCAGAACATTTTTAAACTATTGTCCTCCGGAGAAACCACAGGATTATTTCAGCTAGAAAGCACAGGTGTAAGAGCTACTTTACGCCAAATGAAACCTACTGAGTTTAATGATATAGTGGCCCTGGTTGCACTTTATAGACCAGGCCCGATGAGCAATATTCCTACATATAACGAATGTAAAAATGGCCAGAAGACACCTGATTATATTCACGAAACATTAGAAAAGATTTTAAAACCAACCTATGGAATTATAATTTACCAAGAACAAGTTATGCAAATTGCTCAAACACTTGCTGGTTTTACAGCTGGAGAAGCTGACATCTTAAGAAGGGCAATGGGCAAGAAGAAAAGGGCAGAGCTTGAAAAACAAAAAGAAAAATTTATTTCTGGTGCTCTACAAAACGGTATTAAAAAAGATGTTGCTAATTATGTTTTTACAAAAATTGAGCCGTTTGCCGATTATGGTTTTAACAAAAGTCACGCAGTTGCGTATGCTCTAATTGCTTTTCAAACTGCTTATTTAAAAACTTATCATAAAGAAGAATTTATAGCTGCCTCCATGTCAACAACACTAACTAACACAAGCAAGCTCAGAGAATATGTTGAGGAGTTAAAAAGATTAAAAGTAGAAGTCATTAGACCCTCGATAAATAATTGTTTTGCAGGATTTAAAGCAGAAAAAAATAAAATATTTTATGGTCTAGGCGCTGTTAAAAGTGTTGGATTTGATGCTATTTCAAATATTGTTAATGAAAGAGAAAAGAATGGAAAATTTAAAACATTTACAGATTTTATAAATCGTATGAACCCAAAGGATGTAAACAAATTGCAGCTTGAAGGGCTTGTTAAAGCAGGTGCATTCGATGAAATTGACGCTAATAGAAAAAAATTATTTATGGCTATACCGAGAATTATTCAAACAATAAAAAGCAAACATGAAGAAAAAGTAAGTAGCCAAACAAATTTATTTGACTCCACAAACAACATAGATAATGAAATATTTGAATTTACAGAAATTAAGCCATGGACAAAGAAAGAATTGTTAAGTGAAGAATTTATCTCATTAGGTTTTTATATTTCAGATCATCCTTTAAATGAATATAAAGAATTTTTTACTCATCTTGAGATCGAATCTTATAAAGATTTTATAGATAGCAATAAAACGGATGCTTTGATCGCAGGTACTATAATGTCCATACAAGAAAAAAAAAGCATAAAAGGAAATTCCTATGCAATTATAAAGTTTAGTGACAATAAGAGCGAATTTGAAATATTTCTGTTTTCTGAGCTTTTTTCATCTAATAGAGATAAATTAAAAGAATCTAATTCTTTTATTTTAACTCTCCACAAAGAAAAAAGTACCGATGAAAACAATTTAAATAGAGTTAATATTAGAAAAATAGTAGACCTATCGGATCTAGTCAACAAGCCCTACGAGAGTGTATCAATAGAATTAAGTAATAAAGAGAAATTACATGAGTTAAACGAGATATTGAAAAATAATGGTGAAACTAAAATCAGTGTTATTTTGCGAGACAGTAATAAAAATTACTCCTTTGAACTTGAGAAAAGCAGAAAGTTTGATTTTAACTTGTTTAGTCTGCTAAAAAACAAGGAATATGTTAAAAAAATAAGTTTTTAGAAGCTTGATTTGTAAAATTTTTGAATGTAAGAGTGCCTAATTTCGCACACAGCGTAAAGGGGTAAAACCCTACCGGTCTCGAAAGAGGTTTGCTGTGGTGGATTAACCGGAAAAACTATGAACGTACCAGAAGTAAGCATTAAACAATTATTAGAAGCAGGTGTTCACCTTGGTCATAAAACCTTAAGGTGGAATCCAAAAATGAAAAGATTCATTTTTGGTGAAAAAAATTCAATACATATAATTGATCTAACACAAACTGTTGTTTATTTTAAAAACGCATTAACAGAAGTTTATAAATGCATCTCAAGTGGAGGAAAAATCTTAATAGTATCTACAAAAAAACAAGCATCAGAACAAGTTCTCAATTTAGCTAAAGAAACCAATCAGTTCTTTGTAAATTATAGATGGCTTGGAGGAATGTTGACTAATTGGAATACTATTCAAAATTCAATTAAAAGATTAAAAATGCTTGAAGAGACTCTTGCAAAAGAAGACACAGGCTTTACAAAAAAAGAAATTTTAAAACGAACAAAAGAAAAAGACAAACTTCAAAGATCACTTGGCGGCATAGCAGACATGAAGAAGTTACCTCAATTAATTTTCATTATAGATACAAACATTGAATCTTTAGCAGTTGCTGAAGCTAAAAAACTTAATATTCCAATTGCAGCTATTTTAGACACCAATTCAGACCCTACAAACATTCATTTTCCTATTCCTGGAAATGATGACGCAAGAAGATCGATAAATCTATACTGCGATCTATTAAAAAACACTATTGTTAATGCTTCAAAGTTTATCGAAGTTGAGTCTAATCAGAAAGAAAAAGAAAAATCAAATCCAGTTAAATTAAATACTGAAACGGTCAAAAAGCCCGAAGAAAAAAGTATTTAAAAAAATCTTATTTTATGTCCAGTAAAGATCTCCTTGAAAGTGTAAAAAAACTTAGAGAAGTCACGGGTGTTGGGTTTAAAGATTGTAAGCTTGCAATTGATGAGTCAAATGGTGACATAGAGAAAGCTATCGAATTTTTAAGAAAAAAGGGTATAGCAAAAGCCTCCAATAAAATGACTAGAACTGCCGCAGAGGGCCTATGTCTGTTACATGAAAAAGATGGTGAAGTATCTTTAATAGAAATTAATAGTGAAACAGATTTTGTTGCTAAAAATGAGTCATTTATTTCTTTCTGTAAGGAAGTTTCAATGATTAACTTTATAAATAAATCTGATTTGTCAAAAATTAATAAAGCTCTCATGAAAAATAATTTACCAGTAGAAACTAACCTAACAGATCTTATTGCTAAAATGGGTGAGAAAATAACAATAAGAAGATCAGTTTTTTTTGATAGTTCTAATGGAAAGAATTCTTTTTATACTCACGGTGCTTTAGAAAATAATATTGGTAAAATAATATCGATTGTTAAGACTTCAAAGGAAAATAACGTAGGAAAAAAAATTGCTATGCATGTATCTGCATTATCACCGTTAGCACTTGAGGAAAGAACTTTAAGTAAAGATGTTATGAACAAAGAAATTGAAATTATAAAAGCAGAACTTTTAAACTCAGGAAAGCCCTCCGAAATGATTGAAAAAATCGCAAAAGGTAAAATTAATAAATTTATTTCTGATAATACGCTAATTAACCAAGTGTGGATTATGGATCCAAAAAAAAAGGTATCGGATATTCTAAAAGATAATGATATTAAAATAATAGATTTTATTAGGTATAAAGTAGGTGAAGGTGTCTAATTATGAGCTCAGAGTTTAGCGAAAAGAATTATGCCATTAAAATGGACAAAACTATTTTGTCTTACAAAAAAGATCTGTCTACTTTAAGAACAGGTAGAGCCAACGCATCCATGTTGGACATGATCAAAGTAGATGTGTATGGACAGATGATGCCAATCAATCAGCTTGCAAGCGTAAGTGTTCCGGAAGCAAGATTAATAACAATCCAAGTTTGGGATCAGGCCAACATCAAATCTGTGGATTCAGCTATCCAAAAATCTGATTTAGGCATCAACCCACAAATTGATGGATCTGTTTTGAGAATTAGAATTCCAGATCTAACGGAAGAGCGTAGAAAAGATTTAATTAAGGTTTTAAAAAACATTGGTGAAAAAAATAAAGTTTCTATAAGGAACATTAGAAGAGAAGCTAACGATGAATTAAAAAATCTTATTAAGGATAAAAAAATTAGTGAAGACGAAAATAAATTATTTGAAAAAAATATTCAGAAAGTAACAGATGATCATATTGCGAATATTGAAAATATATTAACTGAAAAAGAAAAAGAAATTCTTCAAATATGAACGATCTTAATCACGTTGCCTTTATTATGGATGGCAACGGAAGATGGGGACTCAAAAAAAAAAAAAGTAGAAATTATGGACATCTAGAAGGAGTTAAAACAGTTCAAAAAATTGTACAAGCATCAATTTCGTTTAAAATCCCTATTATTTCATTTTACGTTTTTTCAACAGAAAACTGGAAAAGACCCAGTTCAGAAATAAATTATCTTTTTAATTTAATTACTATCTATTTTAATAAAGAAATTAATAATCTTATTAAAAATAATATTAAGATTGTTATTTCAGGAAGACTACAAAATCTAAGCTCAAAAATAAGAAAAATTTTAAAAAGTGCAGTAAACAAAACAAGAAAAAATAATAAACTAATTGTAAATTTGGCAATAAACTACGGTGCTAAGACTGAAATTATAGATGCGATTAAAAAGATTAATTCTGTATCTTGGAAAGTAAAGGAAGAAAATATTGATAAAAATTTATATACTGATTTATCATTTCCAGATATTCTTGTAAGAACGGGTGGTCAAAAAAGATTAAGTAATTTTATGCTTTGGCAACTTGCCTACACAGAAATTTTTTTTTTAGATAAATTATGGCCTGATTTTAAAAAAAATGATTTAAGTAAAATCATAAAGAATTATCACAAGATAAAAAGAAATTTTGGAGAAATTTAGTGTGAACAATGAACTTTTAAGTAGAATTTTAACATCAATAATTCTTTTACCAATTCTATTTTATGCAATAATATATTCAGGCATATACCTTATAACATTATTAGCTATATTTTATCTTTTGTCTGTTTATGAAATAGTTAAAAATACAAAAAACAAATTATTTATTTTATCTTCAAGCACTCTATTACTTTTATCTTTTTATACCTTTTACCACCTAAGGGGTAACACAGAGTATTCTTTAATAATTATTTTTTGGGTTTTAATCTCTACTTTTTTATCCGATATAGGAGGGTTTACTTTTGGTAAAATATTCAAAGGCAGGAAGCTTACAAAATTTAGCCCCAACAAAACTTATTCAGGAGCTGTTGGGTCTATTGTGCTGAGTTGTTTATCGCTACCTTTATTAAATTTATTACAATTTTTTTTCCTAGATAAATTAAATGTAAACTTTCTAGAATTAAATTTTTTGGTATTTACAATTTTGATATCGATAGTGTGTCAGCTTGGTGATCTATTTGTTTCTTTTTGGAAAAGAAAAATTATGATTAAGAACATAAGCAATATTTTACCAGGTCACGGTGGCATACTCGATAGAATTGACGGCTTAATATTTGTTCTAATATTTTGCCTGATCCTTAATTCGCTCACATTAATTTAAATGAAAAAAAAAACTATAGCAATTCTAGGTTCAACTGGTTCCATTGGAACATCAACACTTGAGATAATTAAAAAATCAAATCAATTTAAAGTTAAGTTATTATTTGCGAATAAAAATTATGTTAAAATTATTAATCAAATTAAAGTTTTTAAGCCAAGTATAATTGTTGTGAGCGATGAAAATACTTTTTTAAAAGTAAAAAAAAAATATCAAAATAAAAGTATAGTTGTTCTTAATAATATTAATCTTGTTCAAAAACACTTGAGTAAGATTGACGTTACAGTTTCGGCTATTCCTGGAATAGTTGGCTTAGAACCTACAGTACTATTTACTAAAATTAGTAGAAAGATCCTTTTAGCAAATAAAGAAGCAATAATCTGTGGGTGGAATTTAATTAAAAAAAATTCAATTAAATACAAAACAAATTTAATACCTATAGACTCTGAACACTTCTCGATAAACATGTTATTAAAAAATTATTCCAATGATCAAATAGAAAAAATTTATATAACAGCTTCTGGAGGACCTTTTCTTAATCTTAAACTAAACAAGTTCAAAAATATTAAACCTAGAGAAGCAATAAAACACCCCAAATGGAATATGGGAAAAAAAATTTCTGTGGACTCAGCAACTTTAATGAATAAAGTTTTAGAAATTACAGAAGCACTAAAACTTTTTCCATTTAGCCTCAAACAATACGAGATTGTTATCCATCCAAACTCTCTCATACACGCAATCATAAAACTCAAAAATGGAACATCCCTTTTCTTACATCATTTCCCCGACATGAAAATCCCAATTGGTAATGCGTTATTAGAAGATTTTAACTATGGAAATTTTTTTAAACTCAAAAATAAAACCCATAATGGAATTCAAAGTTTAGATTTTTTTACAGTAGATAAAAAAAGATTTCCCTCGGTTGGATTAATACCCGAAATGAACAGACAAAATTCATCAGCAATTATTATTAATGCAGCTAATGAAATATTTGTTGATGAATTTCTTAAAAATAATATAGATTTTAATGAAATTGTTAGCTATTTGAAACTTGTTTTAAGAGATAAAAGCTATATAAAAACTTCAAATTTGTCTTCTGATAGTATAAAAAATATTTATATGATCGATGATTGGGCAAGAACAACCGCTTATAAAATTATTGAAAGAAAAAAGATAAATTAATGCTCAAAATCTATATCACTATTTTTTTTCTAACTTTCTTTAATTTATCTGCAGAAATTATTCAAACATTTAAAGTCAATGGGAATGTAAGAATTAGCGATGAAACAATAAAAGTTTATGGCGATTTCATAATAGGCAAAGATTATTCTTCTTTTGAGATAAATGATATACTAAAAAATCTATACGAGACAAACTTTTTCGATGATATAAAAATTAATTTATCAAATGGTATTTTGGATATTACCGTTAAAGAATATGCAATTATAAATTTTATTGAATTTCAAGGTGAGAAAAATAAAAAAATAACAAAAGGTATTCTTAAGTCGCTTCAGTTGAAACCAAAAGAAAGTTTTATAGAAAATAAATTATCTCAAGATATCGGTTTAATAAAAAAGTTGTATGCATCAATTGGTTTTAATTTTGCAAAAGTAGAAGCTAAAATTGAAAAATTTGAGAACAATCGAATTAACTTAATTTATTTCTTAGACAAAGGAAAAAAAACTAATATTTCAAAAATATCTTTTGTTGGTGAGAAAATAATTAAAGACAGAAGATTAAGAGATGTTATAGCGTCTGAAGAAAATAAATTTTGGAAATTCATTTCAAGAAATACATTTTTAAATAATCAAAACATTGAGTTAGACAAAAGATTATTGACTAATTATTATAAATCTCTTGGTTATTATGATGTACAGATTTTATCAAGTAGTGCTGAAGTCAGTCTTAAGAATTTAACTCATCTTACTTATACGATTAATGCAGGTACCAGATATAAAGTAAATAAAATTAGTACTAATGTGAGTGATGTTTTAGATAAAAAATTATTCCTTCCATTACAAGATAGTTTCACAAAAGTTATAGGTAAATATTACTCTCCATTTACAACAAAAAAACTACTAGACGAACTAGATGATTTAATAGTTGACAATGATTTACAATTTATTGAACATTCTGTTAATGAAATTATAGAGAATGATAGTATTGAACTTAAGATTAATATTTTTGAGGGAAAAAAAAAATTAGTTGAAAAAATTAATATTACAGGCAATACAATTACGGAAGAAGCAGTTATTAGAGCAGAACTTTTGTTAGATGAGGGCGACCCATTCAACACATTAAAACTTGAACAATCTTTAGCCAGACTTAGAGCAAGAAATATATTTGGTGAGATCAAAAATAAAATAATTAAAGGATCTGATAATGACCAACAAATTATCGAAATCATAGTTGAAGAAAAAGCAACTGGTGAAATTAGTGCTGGAGCTGGTGTCGGAACTAATGGGGGCTCTTTTGAATTTCAAGTTAATGAGAATAATTGGCTCGGAAAAGGTATACGTGTGGGAACTAGTTTTAAAGCAGCTAAAGGCACTTTAGCAGGAGGTTTATCAGTTACAGATCCAAATTTTAATTATTCAGGAAATTCTTTATTGTATTTCTTAACAGTTGCTCAAAATGAGGATTCAGCTTCAGGGTATCAAAATAATGTTACAACTACTGGTATTGGAACTAGCTTTGAACAATATAGAAATATTTATTTATCACCAAACTTAACTCTTTCACATGACGATTTAAAAATAGGATCTACTTCATCAACAGAACTCAAAAAGCAAGGTGGTACCTTTACGGATTTAACTTTTGACTATAGTGTTAGTTTAGATAATCGTGACAAAGTTTACTCCCCAACAGATGGATATCTATCGACTTTCAGTCAAGGAATTCCTGTTTACGCCGACGCACCTTTTATAAAAAATGCTTATGCATTCGCTGGATATGGTTTACTTTCACCAGATGTTGTAGGATCAATTAAATTTTATTCTGCAGCTATTAATAGTTTGGATGACTCAGATGTTAGATTAAGCAAGCGGATTAACATACCACGTAGTAGGTTAAGAGGTTTTGAAGGAGGTAAAGTTGGCCCTAAAGATGGCAAGGATTATATCGGGGGAAATTATGCAATGGCCGCAAATTTTGAAGTCAGTCTTCCAAAACTTCTACCAGAAACTACAAAAACAGATGTAGGTTTATTTTTAGACTTTGGAAACCTCTGGCATGTAGATTATGATAAGAGTGTAGAGGATTCAAATAAAGTTAGATCTTCTGCTGGTGTTCTTACTAGCTGGCTTTCACCAGTTGGACCAATGACATTTACACTTTCACAAAACTTGTCAAAAGCAACAACAGATGTTACAGAGACATTTAATTTTCAACTTGGAACTACTTTTTAAATTTAAAAAAATATGAAAAAATTAATTTCTATTACTCTACTTTACTTAGTTTTTTCCTTAAATGCTTCCGCTGATAATTCATACTTTATAGATTTTAATAAAATATTAAATGGAAGTAAGTCAGGCGCTCAAGTTCAAAAAAATTTACAAAATAAACTTAAAGCTGAAACAGTAAAATATAAACAGTTAGAGAATGATATTAGAAAAGAAGAATCTGAAATTATTTCTAAAAAAAAAGTACTAGAAGCTGAAGAATATAAAAAAAAAGTCCAAGCTCTTAGAAAAAAAGTAGCTGATCTGCAAAAAAACAAACAAAGCGCTTATAACAATCTAGCTAAATCTAGAGACGATGCAAAAAAAACATTAATTAAAGCTGTAAACCCAATTATTAAAAAATATATGGAAGAGAATAATATTAGATTAGTGTTAGATAAAAAATCAGTTATCTTGGGAGATACAACTTTAGAAATCACAGATCAAATTATCACTATTTTGAATAAAGAGTTGCCCTCAATAAAAATAAATTAATCTTAATGGATAAAAACGTTTTCTTTGAACGAAAAGGTCCTTTTTTAATCAGTAAAATTTTTAACAATGTCACTATAAGAAAAAAAATAAAAGTATATGATATTAAATCTTTAGATGAAGCAACAAATTCAGACCTAACTTTTCTTGAATCAACTAATTATATACAATTTGCAAAATCGACTAATGCCGCATATTGCCTAACTACAGAAAAACTTAAAGTTTTTTTATCAAAAACTTGCGAACCAATAATAGTAAAAAATGTTCTTTTTGAACTATGTAAAGTTACCAGAAAATTTTACCCTAATGCTGATGTAGACACCCCAGATCCTTCATTAAAAAAACCTATAAGGTCTAAGCACTCTAAGGTAAAATTCGGTAATAATGTTTTTGTTGGCAAGTACTGTAAAATAGGAAAAAATACTACGATAGGAAGTAATTCAATAATTGAGCACAATGTTATAATTGGTAATAATTGTATAATTGGCTCTCAAGTGGTTGTTAAAAACTCAATAATAGGAAACAATGTGGTTATACAAGATGGTTCTAAAATTGGCTTAAAAGGATTTGGTTTTATACCTGTAAAAGAAAAAAATTTACGATTTCCTCATGTTGGAAAAGTTTTATTAAAAGATAATACTGAACTCGGCGCTAACTGTACTATTGATAGGGGTTCTATAGGTGACACTATTATAGGTAAAAATACTTTTTTAGACAATCAGGTTCATGTAGCCCACAATGTAAGGATAGGAGAAAACTGTATGATAGCAGGTCAGGTTGGTTTTGCAGGAAGCTCAGTTATCGGTAACGGTGTTTCTATTGGTGGCCAAGCAGGTGTTTCTGGTCATTTAAAAATTGGAAATAACGTTAAAATTGCTGGTGGGAGCGGTGTTGTAAAAGATATACCAGATGATAAGATTGTAATGGGTTACCCTGCAGTGTCATTAAAAGAATTTTTAAGGAAATCAAAAAAATAATGAACGATTCAATAGACCGAAAAAAAATTGAAGATTTATTACCGCATCGTGCTCCAATGCTTTTAATAGATAGGCTTGTTAACATTGTCCATTTAAAATCAGCAACTGCAATTATGTATGTAAAAAAAGAAGGCTTTTATGTCCAGGGTCATTTCCCTAATCAGCCAGTTATGCCAGGTGTTTTAATCGTAGAAGCCTTTGGCCAAGCTGCCGCCGCATTAACCGCTTATGGGATAGATCCTAAGGAATATGAAAACAAATTAGTTTATTTAATGGGTGTAGATAGAGCCAGATTTAGAAATCCAGTTATACCTGATTGCGAGCTTCATCTGGAAATAGAAGCTATTCGATCTCACGGTAGAGTTTGGAAGTACAGAGGTACAGCTAAAGTAGACGGAAAAAGGATGGCCGATGCTGAATGGTCTGCTACTATAGTAGATAAGAAATGATACATAGCTCTAGCGTAATCTCCAAAAAAGCGAAAATTGGTAATAGAGTAAATGTTGGTCCATTTTGTATTATCGGTGATTTTGTTCAATTAGATGACGATGTTGAATTAATTTCGAATGTACATATCGAGGGAAATACACACATTGGAAAAGGAACAAAAATTTTCCCCTTTGCAAGCATTGGTACCGCTCCACAAGATCTTAAATATAAGAACGAAACTAATAGTTTAGTTGTAGGAGAAAGAAACATCATTAGAGAGTATGTTACAATTAACCCAGGTACTGCAGGTGGTGGAGGACAAACAACCGTGGGCAATGATTGTATGTTTATGATTTCTTCTCATGTTGCTCATGATTGTAAAGTTGGGAACAATGTAATTATTGCAAACAACGTTCCTTTAGGTGGACATGTAATTATAGAGGATTCTGTTGTAATTGGAGGAAATTCTGCTGTTCAGCAGTTTACTAGAATTGGAAGATTAGCCATGATTGGTGGCATGACAGGGGTTTTAAAAGATGTCATTCCATTTGGACTTTCAATTGGAAACAGAAATTATTTGCAGGGACTTAACTTGATAGGTCTTAGAAGAAAAAATTATGATAATAAAAAAATAATGGAACTTAATAAGGCTTATGAAGAAATATTTTCATCTAAAAACCTCCATGAAAATTTGAGTAAAGTAGATGCTTTATTTAAAGGAAATGAACTTGTTAAAGAAGTTATCAATTTCATAGCTAAAGATAAAAAAAGAGCAATTTGCTCACCATTAAATCAAAAGTAAAATGATCGGATTAGTATTTGGAGAAACAGATTTCCCAAAAGAGATCTTAAAGAAAATAAAGATAAATAAGAAAAAATACTTAATTATCGATTTAACAAAAAAAAAACTCTATAAAAAAGATAAAAATTTTAATTCTGTTTCAATCGGTCAAATTGGAAAAATTATAAGTATTTTAAAAATTAATAATTGTAAAAAAATACTTTTTGCAGGAAAAGTAGCTAGACCCAATTTCTCAAAACTTAAATTAGATTTTAAAGGTATTTATTATGTTCCAAGAATTATCAAAGCGTCAAGAATTGGAGACGCTGCTATCTTGAAAGAGATAATTAAGATTTTTAAACAAGAAAGAATTAAAACTATAAATTCATTAAAATTTACACCAGAACTTAGTTTGGCAAAAGGTGTTCACACAAAAATTAAACCTAATAGCGAAGACAAAAAAGATATTAAAAAAGCTATATTAACCTTAGGTAGATTGAACAAATATAGTTTTAGTCAAGGTGTGATAGTGAAAGATGATAAAGTTTTATCAATAGAAGGAATCAGTGGCACTCAAAAAATGATAAAAAAAATTAAAAAAAAACAAAATATATTAGGGGGAGTTTTAGTTAAATTTCCAAAGAAAAAACAAGACCTAAGAATTGATCTTCCGACCATAGGTTTAAAAACTTTGATACAATGCAACAAAGCAGGACTTAAAGGAATAGTTTTGAAAAAAAAACTAAATATTTGCTTAAACAAAAAAAAATTAATTAGTTTTGCAAATAGAAATAAAATGTTTATCTCGGCTATATGAAAAAAATATTCATATTAACAGGTGAGCCTTCCGGTGACAAACTTGCATCAGCAGTTATATCTAAACTTAGAATTCTCAATCCAAATATAGAGTATTTATCTGTAGGTGGTGAAAACCTAAAACTCTTAGGCGTCAAATCAATTTATGATTTAAAAGAGATCACTTATCTCGGGTTTACTCAAGTTCTACTAAATATATTTAAAATAAATAATAAAATTAACAAGACAGTTAAGATAATATTAGAATATAAACCAGACATTCTTTTTACTGTTGATAGCCCTGATTTCACCCTTAGAGTAGCTAAAAAAGTAAAAAATAAAAATTTCAAAATTAAAACAGTTCATTACGTTGCTCCCCAAGTATGGGTTTGGAGAGAAGGAAGAGTAAAAAAAATTAAGAAATTTATTGACCATATATTATTGCTATTTAAGTTTGAAAAACCTTATTTTGACAAAGAACAAGTAAGTTGTGAATTTGTAGGCCACCCATTACTTGAGACAAAAGCTGATAGTAAAATTGACGTCAATCAATTTGTTGGAAAAAATAAAGCTTTAATATCTATTTTTGCAGGAAGCCGAATTTCAGAAATTAGAGTTTTAACACCGATTCTACTTAATTTTATTAGATTGATGAAAGTCAAATATAACGATATCACCTACGTCTTTCATTCAACTAAAGAACAAAACAAATTAATTCAATCTTATATAAAAAATAGTGGCTTGACTAATTGTGAGGTAATAAGTGACGATAAATTTAAAAGTCATTTATTGAAAAAATCAATATTTGCTGTTGCTAAATCAGGCACAGTCTCCCTTGAGATATGTAATGCTAAAATACCATCTGTTATTCTTTATAAAATGAATTTTATAAATTTTTTTATAATTAAAATATTAGTTAAGATTAAGTATGCTAATATTATAAATATTGCTGCAAACGAAGAAGTTATACCAGAATTACTACAGTCTGATTGCAACTCTAGAAATATTTACAAATTTGTAAGTAATTTTTTGGATACCCCATCAAAAGTTCAGGAACAGGTTAAAAAAACTCAAATTATACTTAATGAGTTTAAAACAGATAAATCTTCTTCAGAATTAGCCAGTAAAGCCCTAAATAATCTTCTATAGTTACTCACAATAAGACAAAAAAAACACTTTAATTAATAGTAAAAAAGAACATTATATATATGTGCCTATTGCAATAATTTTATTAGTCGGACTAGCGATTTTTACCGGTGCGAACAACACGAAGATAAGCTCCACGCAGGAAAAAAATAATAAAGCTGTTTCTGTAGAGCAACCAGAAGTTAAGCCTCTATTAAAAAAACCTGAGCCGCTTAAAGAAGAGGTTAAAGTTGAACCAACACAACCTGAGCCGCTTAAAAAAGAGGTGAAAATTGAACCAGCACAACCTGAGCCGTTTAAAGAAGAGGTGAAAATTGAACCAACACAACCTGAGCCGGTTAAGGAATTAGTAAAAGAACAGTCTAAAGTAGAAGCAACAGAAGAGTCTAAAGCAGAAACAACAGAAGAGTCTAAAGCAGAAACAACAGAACTAGCAATAGAAGAAGTTAAGGTAGATGAACCAGAGAGCGATTACTTAAAAATAATCTTATATATAGTCGCCGCCATAGCAGCTATTTTTGGTAGTTTTTATTTCTTTTTAAACAGAGGAAATAGCCAACCTGAAGCTAGTGCAGTTGATTCTGCTAGAAAAGACATAGAGGAAAGTTATCAACCCGAACCTCAATCTGACACTACACAGCAGCCAGCGGAAGAAGAACCTCAATCTGACACTACACAGCAGCCAGCGGAAGAAGAACCTCAATCTGACACTACACAGCAGCCAGCGGAAGA
>ENA-OSJC01000315-OSJC01000315.1-marine-metagenome-genome-assembly--contig:-NODE-315-length-48979-cov-5.548219_pt1 | contig 48979 bp, 91 predicted proteins | sample MGYA00237885_ERZ534234 | MGnify/ENA primary metagenome ERZ534234 (study PRJEB26413, sample SAMN06343907) | marine metagenome | isolation source: coastal waters | place: Atlantic Ocean: West Antarctic... | reverse complement strand
TAGTATGGTTACTGCACTCGCATATTTAACATAAGTTACTAAGTTACTTTTGGGCAACTAGTGTATCTTTATAAACAGCCTTAATTCCAAATGCTTCGTTGTTAAACTTAACAAGTGTGCTTAATGCTTTTGGTGTTATTAGTTTCATAAGTGTATCTCTATGAGCGTCACCATCTTTACCAATTAACCAATCGTATTGTCCAACTTTCTTCTGAACTGCTTTAATTGATTCAGGAGTTGTTGCAACTTTTTCTAATGCAGCAATTAGTTTTGCTTTATTAGGATTGCCTTTTGCTACCCATAGTGCTTTCTGCATACCATCACGGAAACTTTTTACAAGTTTGTAGGCAGCATATAAATCACTTTCAGGCTTTGTTCTATTTGCGGCATAGAATAAGTCTTCCATTTGTATACCTGGATAGTTTGGATCATCTGCATGTGAACCATCTGGTTGTAGTATGCCATGATGAAACCATAACCCTGCTAGTCCCTTGTCTATGACGGGTTGTACATGCTTTTTAAATGCGGCTGGATTTTCTCTTGTTCCATCTAGTTCGCCACGTTTAAATGCTAGACGTCTTTGTCCGCCTTTCATGCCTTTAATCCAATTGACGTTATTTTTAAAACAATCGATATATTGTTCTGTTGTAAGTCCAGGGCCACATTTTAATAGTGTCATTGCAATACCTTCTGGAATCTGTCCACTACCAGCGGCAAATGAAGTCTTTCCGCCATATGGATTATGGTCTTTACGAGCTGCCACAATAATGTTTAGGTTCATAAGTCCAACACTGTCGTATTCGTTGTAGTCGTAGTCTACTTTTTCATTTAAGAAACTAACACCGTTACCACCATGTGATACCATAACAACCTTGTCATCATCTCTCATGTCGTTGTGCCATTTGTTAAATCCTGGAATGTCTCTAGCACCTTGAATGTGTTTGATAATAATCTTTTCGTCTAAGTATTTTTCCATTTCTGTGGCAACAATCTGTGCCCACACACTTGTACCACCACCTGGCTTTTGTGGAACAACAAAGGTGTAATCAGCAACTGCTGATGTAGTAAATCCTAGCAGTACTGCTAGTGTAGTAAGTATTTTAAGCATAATCTATTTTTCCTTTTCTTGTTATACTGAATATTAAGATACCAATGATACAAACAATTAGTACCATGAATATCGGTCTTGTAATTAGTGTCTCCCAGGTGTATATTCCTAGGAGTTGTAGTGTAAAGCCTTCAACCTTGTCTGCTAAAATATATCCAATTAGCAGTGCAGGTCGACTGAACATAAAATGTTTGCAAAAGAATCCCAAGCAGGAAAAAATTGCCAACATTGCGAGATCTTCCCATCCGCCTGTGTATTGCATTGATGTAAAAATAATCAATGCCAGCAGTACTGGAAAGTAATACTTGTATGGAACACTTGCTATCTTGCAAATAGGTTTGATTAGAAACATGCAAATAAGTGCAACAATAACTGTTGCACCTAAAAACCCAAATGTCATACTTGTAAATAATTCTTTGTCTTCAGCAATATCCGGTGTACCTAATTCAATGTTTAGATACATAAACAAACTCATCAATATGGCTGCAAACTTTGCACCTGGTATGCCAAATATAACTGTGGTAATCATCGAAGTTGCTTTCTGCGAGTTGTTAGCACCTTCGGGTCCAATGACTCCTTTGATATTTCCGTTACCAAACTTTTCTTTTGGATTGGCTGCAACTGCTGAACCATAAGCCAACCAGTCTGCCATTTGTCCACCTAGTCCTGGTAATAATCCTATAAACGCACCAATGAATCCACCTCTAAGTGCCAACCAGCGATTCTCCCAAACTGCTTTCATGCCAGCCACTAATTCGCCTTTGCGTATTTCTCCATTGGCAGTGCTTGTCTTTGTAAACAATCCTTTTACTAGTTCTGGAATAGCAAACAACCCTGCGGCAACTGCCATAATTTGTACACCGTCTTCTAAGTAAAACCAACCTAGTGTAAATCGAGGTTCATTGTTCTCTGGGTTAACTCCTACTAACCCTATGAATATTCCAAAAGCAATAGCAAGTATTGTGCGGAACCAATATTTGTTACTTAAAAATCCTACTGTAGCAAGTGCTAGTACAGTGAATGCCCACAGTTCAGGAATACCTAATATCATTATCAAGTTAGTATACCAAGGCAGTAGTAAAAATACCAAACAACCCCAAATCAATCCATTCACTGTTGAAGTAGTAACGGCTGCACTGATTGCATAACCTGCCCTACCTTGTTGTGCTAGTGGAAAACCATCTACCATTGTAGCCGCGGCACTGTTAGCACCGGGTATGCCCAATAGTATTGCAGTAAACGAGTCACCTGTGGTTGAGGCTGCAACAACTGCCATTAGGAATATAACACCTAAGTAAGGTTCGTGTACAAAGTAACTGATAAAACCAAACAGTGCAATTAAACCTGTGGTTGCTCCTGCGGCAGGTATAATACCTATTATTAGTCCATAAAGTACACCACCTAATAAGGCTGCGATCATTTCGATCATAGCCGAAGTTCTCCGTCTTGTATATTATATGTTGCAATAAACACATCAGAATGTTTATTATGTTGTCTCCAAGTTAACTTATGCTTTTGTGCAAATCTTAGAATACCTATATTCTGTTCGCCTATCTCAATTCTCATTCTAAACTTGTCATCATAATATTTGTAGTCAGGATATGTTATATTAAACCCACCTGCTTGTAACCACCAATCTAAACTTGCTTCGTCATTCCTATATATTAGTACGATTCCTGAGTGTGGATACTGCTCAACAATATCGTCTAGGACTCTAGCCCACTCATGACTTTTATGTAGTTTTGTACTGTTGCCTGTATAAGGTCTATCCAAATTTTTTGTATCTAGTATAGCAGGAAATTCCATACCTGTTCCAAAGTATGCTCCTACGTGTCCACTAAACTCGCCGTGTGTGTATTCTCTGTCAGGAGTCCTGTCAGTCGTGTTGAATCTAGGATCTTGTTCAATTTCTTGAGCAATTCCACTCCAACGACTTCCTGGCACACCTGTCAGAAAGATTCTGTTAGGTATTGTCATTAATTTTCTTTCGGGAAATTAAACAACAGTGAACTTGTCCGCAGACTGCGTTACTGTTGCATTTGTATATTGTTATTTAGTTCGCCAAACAAAGTACATTCTATTATTTGAATCATTTCGTAAATCAAGTACATCTACATTAAAGTAGTCTGCACAATTCATAATAAAGTTACTGTTCCATGGATAAAAAGTTATCCATTTTGCTTCTGGTTTGGGGTGTTGTAATCCAGGGTTAACTCTAAAGAACATTACTGCACCTGGAGCACACAAATTTACTGCCTTTTCAAGTTCAGCAAACACTTTATCTGTTGATCCAAAGTTAATACTGCCTAGTGCAATTACTACATCAAACTTAATATCAGTCTTGTAGTCAATTATACCAACTTCGTAGTCAGCATTAGTATTATAAGGATCGATACCAATTAAGTTAGGTATCTTACCTTTGAACTCGTTATACCCACATCCTATATCTAGTACGTTTCTAGGTTTAAGTGCATTAACTTCTTCAATAACTTTAAGTCCGCTATACTTAAACTTTTTAGTCTCTGGTTGCCATACTTCACCAAAATACTTGTGTAGTACTGCGGTATCTATTTTATCTGTAAGTTCGGCAACTGTACTAAAACTTACATCATCTAATTCAACAGAGAATATTCCGTTGATTAACTGCTTTAGTTTTGCAGGACTTCTCAATGCCTGAGGACTAGTCTGCAACATGTATTCTACTTCATTTAGTATCTTTAGATTCATCTTTAACTCCTATTATGCATTTATATTAACATAGTTATGCAGTAAATGCAATAAAAATATCATAGGATATAGGCTCATATTCCATATAACAGTATATAACCATCAATTATCAAAAGTAAATACCTATGTGAAAGGAGGGCAGATGCCCCAATTGATTACATCCAGGCTTATGTCCTACTTCATTAAAACTATTTAATAGGGAGGACTTTAAATGAGTCGACAACGATTTAATAAAAAACAAAAACATCAAAACAACTCAAGTAACGACAATAATGTTGTTAATATGGATAACTATATCACACGCAAAAAATCTGTGGTATTAATTCCAAGAAATCTAAATCAAGAAACATATATCGAACAATTATTAAATCCAAGCAATACGATTGTATTTGGCGTTGGGCCTGCAGGTACAGGTAAAACCATGTTAGCAGTAGTCTCTGCAATCAAAGAACTAAAAGCAAAAACTATAGAACGCATAGTAGTCACAAGACCAGCAGTTGGTGTCGATGATGAAAAGCACGGGTTTTTGCCAGGTGACCTAAATGCAAAAATGGCGCCCTGGACTAGACCTATATTTGACGTAATACAAGAGTATTATAGTCCACAAGAAACTGCGAAAATGATAGAAGACGGTATTATTGAAATCTCTCCTCTTGCATTCATGCGTGGAAGAACTTTTAAAAACTGTTACATCATCGCAGATGAGATGCAGAATGCAACACCAAATCAAATGAAGATGTTACTTACTCGTATCGGAGACGATAGTCGTATGGTTGTTACTGGTGACATTCAACAAACAGATAGACGAGAATCAGAGAACGGATTGATAGACTTTGGTAAACTTTACGAAAAGTTTGGTACTAGCAAATTTATCAGAATGGTTAAATTTACACATAACGATATTGAAAGACACCCTGCTGTAAGTGAGATTCTAACAATTTACAATGATAAATAAAAGTATATAAAATTGTTTCAAAAGGAGGTCCTCTATGGCCGATTATAGAATTGGTATTCAGATGTATCAGGATAAGTTAGGTGATGAGAATGCCAAAGTAAAAATAACAATCAATGGAAACGTAGTCGATGAAGAATATGAAGTCGTCGGTGAAGATGAGGCTAATGCTACAATAGCAACTTTTGATGTATCAGGATTACCAGACACTGCTGCTAACGGATCTGCTAGAGTTGTAATGAAAGTCGAATTGTTAAACGACCTCTATGTTGATGATGATAACGACAGAAATGTAAGTGTAACATTTTTAGGATATAATCCTAAAGCCAGTGATGGCAAATATTACCAAAATACTGCTGGTCTTGGTGATCCACAAGGAAAAACTTTGGGCGAAGTATCAGACTGGACTACACTTCATGCATATGCAGAAGCTCATATGTCTGGAGTAACAGGCGACGACACGTCAACTCTATCTGTTCCAGCAAATCAAAATCAGTGGGATGACACCAATGATGTTGCAACAACTCCAGACTGGGAGTCAAAGCAGTATTATCTATGGGAGGATCAAATAACTATTACTATGCCTTTAGTCTGGGAAATGGGTGATGGGGATATGTCGTAACTGACTAATTTATTCATGTTCACCGCCAACGTCTCTTGCATCTAGTTCTATCCTTTTTCCTTTATAATATATTGCTCTACTACGACTAGGCGTGTGGTAATCTTTCTTTAAAAAGAAACTTGGTTTCGTTTTAGCAAGTTCAAATGTTGCAACTGTAATTACTATTGCTGCCAGTATAAAAGCATGTGCAAATAAACTAATTCCAAATGCAGTAATACTACCAACCATCATACCAAAACAGATGCACCACATCCATGCTAGTATCTGTAGTACCATATGTCTAACATTAGTATCAGGAATGTTCTTTAGTGGATTCATGTTGGCATTCATGATGCCGTTCCAACTGTTGTATATAAATGTTCTCACTGGATAAACTCCTTTTTCAAATGTAACCTTTAATGGGTAGTTAGCATCAACTACATCTCTATAATCAATAGCATCGTAAAGGTCTTCAAACACACGTGTTATATTATGATCTTTAAAATATGCTTTAATTCTGTACATGTATGAATTCTTATTATACTAAGTCACAATTTAAAATTTTGTAGATCTCTTCCCAATTTTTGACCAAAGGAAAATCTTTACAGTCCATATTAAAACCATGTTCTACTAACAAAGGTTTAAGACCTTGCTTAGAACCTGCTAAACAATTCTCAGGTTTGTCTTCTACCCAATAGTAACCACTACCTGCATACTTACTTAGTGCGTCATCTTTTTCAGCACCAGTTGCTATACAAGTAACAACACTAAATGTGTCTTCACCAAATAGTTTTTCTAAGTTTCTTTTTCTTAGTTTCTGTGCATACTTGTTTGTTGACAAACTTGTAATTGCATGAAAGTCCCATCCTTCATCTGCAAGTTTTGTTACATACTGTACTGCATCTCTTAGAGGAGGTAAGTAACCAATTGCAGCACTTTCGTTAAATTGTTTTATTAGTTTCTTACCTTGTGCTTTTTCAACACCGTATCTTTGACTAATATCATATATAAACTGTGAACCTTCAACTCTCTTAAAACCAAACTCTTCCATGAATATGTCAAATGCATATTCCCAATTTAAAACTACGCCATCACAGTCTATTAATATTGTTTTTTTCATCTTCTCTCCTAGAAATGTTGTTTACATTTATATAGTAGCATCATTACTCACGAAGTCAACCGCTTTACTATATTTTTCTTCAGTATCAAAACCAAATAACCATGTATATCTTGGTGAAGGTGCATATGCACAGTGCCAGTATATTTCATCTTGTGACCCTATATGGTTTCTTTTAAAGTTCCATCCTACTTTATCATTAGTCCTAATAATTTCACCAGTCTTTAGATTATAGTCTTTGTAAAATCCGTCCCCTTGTGGGCTATAAGACATAAGTATAAGCCATTCATCAGGAGTGGAGTCTATATCGTTATGCCAACCTACAAACCCTTTAGGATTATAAATGGAGGTGTAACGGTGATCATAATCAAAAGGCATATTATCAAAAATGTATTTCCCGTAAGGCTCATCGCCAAATACATTAGTAACACTATAATATCTAGGATCTGCTCCTTTTAGTATATCTTTAATGTATTCATCACTTGTGGTCAGTTTAGATATCTCATCATAATCATTTATATCCCAAAAAGGTTGTCTAGGACCAAATCTAGGGTTACTAACTAAATCTATGTTCCAATCGATATTCTCCCAATCCTCTAGAACACTTAAAACTTGCTTATTCTTTACTTGCATTAGTATCCTCTTTCAAATGTGTAATTAATTCTTTGTATTCTCTAAGAACACCAACCATTGTTGCCATGTCTGCTCTATAGTTGTGTGCTATCTTAAGCAGTTCTTTTTCTGTTGTGCTTGCAGTAATAGACGCTACCATAAGATTATCACAAGCAGTCTTTTCAATCTTTTCTAATTTTTCTATATTATCATAAAACATTACTTCTCTCCTACATTCATTACTTGCATCAGTCTTGAAACTCTAACACTTCAATCATAGCACACAGTTTCTCTTGTGCCATACGTTTGTTTGATGCTGGTACCCATGCTTGTCCTAAGCCATGTTCCTCATCAACCTTGTGCAGTTCAACACTGATACGTTCAGTGCCATTCTTACGTATCTTTAGAGGATGCGGCGCAGTAAACTTCAGTATGAATACTTGCTCACGTGGGTTGAATTGTACTACTTCGCCCATTTTTTAATCTTATCTAATTCTTTTTGTGTATAACCGTATTTGCTAATTAATCTTTGTTCTGCTGAACTGTCACCAATTAACATTTTTTTAACTAATAAATTAAGGTATGTATCCATTTATATCTCCCTAAATTAACATTGGTAGTTTTGGATAAGGAGTATCTATGCCGTTTGTTTGATCTAAGTACGAACATACAAATTCAAGCATAACTGATTCATGCATTGTTAGATAATAATCTAATGCTTCAAAACCTATTGTGTCTTGATAAACAAAATCATCTACTGAATTAGTCTTACAGTAGTGTAATATTGCTTCTCTTTCAGTTCTTATATCTTGCATTTGTCTCTCCTAATTTCTAACTATAATTAAATATAACATAGATTTTAGATTCGTCAACCTTTTTTATAAGGGAACCATCTGTGGCTTCATAGGCTCATTTTTGTTGATTGCCTCCAACGACTCAACGGCTCTTAAGGAATCCCTTGGTTCCTGCATTACTCTGCTTCGGATAGTTTGTTGTATGTTTATGGGTCTGATATATCGTTTCACTCGCCCAACTCATACTTCTGTGTCATATGGCTACCAATCCATACTAGACTGTGTGCATCCAGCCTTGTCTAATTATTTATTAAGTCTTTTCCTTGCTCAACAATACCCTCAACTCGGATATTATTAAGTTCTAAAAAATAACTTATGTCTAACATAGCCTGTGTTATACAATATAAGAAGATACCTAAACCTGCTAAAAAAATTCCTATTTTCATTAATTTACCTTTACATAGTTAAGAACAGTTTCCTTACCACTATGATAAGAACTGGTCTGATGACGTTTTACTTTTCCTACTACTGATATATCTTTATCTGTAATATTAAAAACTTCGCCCTTGCTTGTGAAGAACACAACTAAGTTCTTCTGTTTGTCGATTGCATTAACAACATGACATCCAAGTTTAGCAATATAGTTAGTTCGCATAACTGTAATATCAGTTTTAATTTGTTCTCCAACAGTTCCTATATATTCACTGTCGTCGCTTAGTAGTCTTTGCTTTTGTTCTACCTTTTCTCTATCCATAGAACGGAAGTAACTTTTAGGTAGACTAGCAATAACACCAAAGTTAAAGTTTGCTACTTCGCCTTGTTTAACAATCTCTAAAACTTTTTCTTCAAAGTCGTTAATCTTTCCACTAATAGCCTTAAGCATTAGTCCTTGGTAGTAAGTAATAATATCTTTTGCAGTTTGTACTTCGTCTTCGTCAGGAACATTCTCAAACTTAAACTCCTCGTCTTTTCCAGGTTGGATTTGTTTGATACCCATTCCGTTTAACATAATATTCTTGTTACTATATGTAGTTACTTTTGGATTAGTATCAGAAGTTTCAGAACATTTACTAAAGTTCTGCTTCGTTACATCAAGATTAACATATCTGCCATTCATATTGTATGCCATCACACTATAAGACATTACAACTTCAAGAGGATAAGTATTATATTCAGTAGACTTTTTCATTAATTTGACCTTCTGTTTATTTAACAACTATACATATAATAACATATAGGAATACAATGTCAACCATAAATTGGAATTATTATCGACGATATACTATATTCAAAATTAATAACGCAGTTGTTGATTACGATCCTTACTGGCATGTTAAGTTAGACGATACATTACATCCAGAACTTTTTAGTCTATGTAAAGAAGAATGGCCTGATTATAGTTCTGTGCCTTATACAACCAACCATAAAGGCTTTAATCAGAATAGAAAGTTTACAAGTCCAAATAAAGAATATCTGCCTTTTTATTCAGATTTTTATAAAAACATTATTGACCACCCTGATATAAAAAACGCAGTATATAATTTAGAAGGACTAGACATTAACAATTTTTCACATACATCTAGTAGTCTTTGGGAAGACTACAAAGGGTATGGAGTAAATAATCATGTCGATGGATACAAAATGGATATTGCATGGCAGTTATATGTTTATTGTGATGGAGGAGAAAAATGGGGCACCAGTTTAAATGATGAACACGGAAATCAACTAAAAAGATTTCCATTTATACCAAATCTTAGTTGGATAGTGCGGAATGATGCTTTTAGTTGGCATAGTTGTGATGAAATAGAATGTGACTTACGTCAAAGTATTATGACACGTTTTATGCAGGAGTAAGTTCTTTATAAACAAAACCTAAACTATTTTTTACTTGTATATTTCTACTAACACACTGTCTATCCCATAAATCATTACTCCAGTTTAGTTTACCAATATAATGACTATAATGATACTTTGATGGGTCAGTAAGTATAGTTGTATGCCATAATCTTATTTTTTGGTCATCTATCCATTCTGCTAGTTCCGGTATATTATCCAAGTTATCTTTTTGAATTACAGTATTGACCATAAAATTTGGGCTAAGTTTATCCCTTAGTATTTGTATGTTAGACTGTATCATATCCCAACTACACAACGTTCGTATACGTTCAATAACATCACCAGTGCCATCTATACTAAGCACAAAGCATACATTTGTAAATGGTTCAAGTGCAGTCATCATATGTTTGGTTAAGATAGTTGCGTTAGTATTAATAACTATTTCACAGTCTTTGTTTTCAAGTGACTCTAACATCTTGCTAAAACTTTTAATCATAAAAGGCTCGCCTCCTGCAAGATATATACGTTGTGTATGTGGACTAATGTCTGTATTGTCTGGGTCAACAGTTTTGTATACTTGTTCTTTTCCTAAGTACCTAGCCCATTCACTGCTACTTACTGCATTACACGTCTGACAACGTAAATTACAAAGGTTACTATAACGAAAATCATAACTTAATGTATGAGGATTAGAAAAATCTATATCATAGTTTTTCATCCAATGTTTATTATGAAATTGTCTTTCACTAAATGTTTTCAATTTTTCTTGTTGTAAACATTTTACACACTCAGGAACGGGGTCATTCATTAACATAAGTTTACGAATTTCTTGCTGTCTTTCCTTTGTTATTGTATCACTACTTATACAACAAACCTTACGTTTATTGTTTAAGTCTACATGTTCATGTATGAAAGGTAAGACGCAAAAACTATTACCAAATTTCAGTACATCTTTTAATATCATATAATATTCTCTACCAACGTAGCCGCTAAATTTTTCCTAAATAAAAACACAGTAGCAGTGTTTTTTTCTGTACTTGAGTTACTTACTGCTAATAGGTAAGGTTCTGTGCAATCTACGAAAGTACTATTTAATTTTACATATTCAAATTCATCTTTAAAATAAGATTCGAGAACTTTTTTTGTACCACTAAAACAAAAATAGCCTCCCCCTTTAATTGAATCAAAACAAGTTTTCATTGACCCTTTTGGAAAATGACCAATCGTAAATACTCCCATTGCTAATAGCACGTCAAAATCATCAACAGGTAACTTATCGTCTTTAATAATATGATGATACACATTATTATATACTTTAGATTCTATGGCTCTTTTAACCATTCCTTTGGACCCATCTATGCCATCAATATAAGTAAAATTCATTAAGTTTAGATACTTTGCTACATTACCCGGGCCACACCCAACCTCTAATATCTTTTTACTTTTATCTATGTACTTATATAATAAAGCAGTACACCCTACTGGACCCATATATCCTGCTGACATTATATCCTGTTCATAAGTGTCCCAATTATCGTAGTACTCTAATAGTTCTTGTTGAGATTTTGTTTTGTAACTGTTTGCTAGTTTATCCATCTTATGTCCTTATTTGACAATTATAATACTCGGTAAATTTGTTAGCCATATTTGCATTTGATACTTTTCCTGGATGACTATTATCATCTGCTTTGTCTACTTGTAATTCCTTAAAACTAGGACTATAAAAATTTATCCATTTAGATTTGTCTATTACATTAATAATACTGTGTAATGAATCTATTTTTTCTATCATGTAATCATCCTGATGATTTTCAAAATCTAAAGTTTCTTTTACAAAGTCACTGCTTTTTATTAAATTGTTCTTATCAATATTTAACCAATCTTGTAAGTTATTTGAAAATCCACGTAAAAATATAAATGGGATGCCATGTTGTTTAAGAATGTTTTGTAACCCATATATATACAATAACCAATCACGGAAATCAACATAGTTGTTTGTAAAAATTTTAGAGTATATATCTCTAAATTTCTTAAGGTCTTTTAGGTCAGATTGCCATCCTGTGATACTAGGACGAATCATAGTAAAGTTATCTATATTTCCAAATAAATGGTTTGTATAACACCAAAGTCTATGCAACTCTGACCACATTACGACAACAAGATTGGGATTAGTTTCAATTATTTTATTTGTAGTTCTTTTAAAAATTTCATGATTACTCATACCGCCAAATGCAATATTTGTGGAATTAAAATTTAATTCTTTAGATACAATATTTACCCAGAGATCTTGTAAATTTTCATCATTGAATCCACTACTAGCAGTGAAACTACACCCGCAAAATAAAACATTCATATTTGGCTTAGTTCTACCAGTGTTGCAGATAAGTTTATCTCTTGGTCTGCTACTAATGGAATTGCTCTAAGACCTTTTGCAATAACTAGAATGGCGGCATCTTGTTTATCTTGTGTGTCTCCCCAAAGTTCTAAGTTATCGTACATCCAACGGAAAACTTCATCCATCTCTTCAGGACGTACTTGACTACACAACATCTTCCTAGCATCCATTATCTTGCCTTGCTTAAACAAGTCAACTACTGCTAATCTGTAATCCGCAGTTGCGTTGTCACTCTCTTGTGGCTTTAATAGTTTGCCATCAACAGTATTCATTTGTACTAGGTTTAAACATTTTCTTAAATCAGGATACGTTGCTTTTACATAACTATCTAATGTATCGATATCAATCTCTACTTGTTCTGTAACTAATACTGTTGCAATTCTAGCAGTAAATTCTGTTGTATCAATTTTATCAATGTGAAACCCTTGACATCTACTATGTAGTGCTGGAATAACTTTGTTAGGATAATTACAGGTTAGTATAAATCTAGCAGTACTAGCATATGTTTCCATAACACCACGAAGTGCCGCTTGACCATTTGGAGAGATATAATCAGCCTCATCTAGTAGCACAATCTTAAATTCACCAAAAGGCATAGTTGCTACAAAGTTAGTAATCTTTTCTCTAACATTGTCGACGCTATTTTCTCTACTAGCATTTATTTCTAGTATATCATATTCGTTAATACCAAGTTGTTTAATCAGTATCTTTGCTAGTGTAGTTTTACCAACACCAGGACTACCACTAAACAATAAGTGAGGAATAGCACCACTGTCTACCCAACCTTGTACTTGATTCTTTTGTGCTGAATCTCTAAACACATAATCATTTAATGCATCGGGTCTGTACTTTTCTGTCCATAATTCTTTCATAATACTATTATACACTCTTTCTTTGTCTAATTACAAGTTTTTCTATATTATCTTCGTTACTAGTTACTTGCCACATACTAGATTGATGTTCTTTGGAACAAAACCAATTTAGAACACCGTGTTGTTTTCCAAATACATTAGTGGCATTACCTTTAAAATTATCTGGATTATATGTAGGAACAGTAACCCAATACATATTATATCCTAAACTATCTAACAAGTCATATATTACTTTATTCATACTTGCATCTTGCATTTCGATTAATAATTTAGGTTTAAAATGCATTAGTGTCTGTTGAGCACCTAGTAATATAGGAAACTCCATTCCTTCTGCATCTATCTTAATAAAGTCTATTGTTGACATTTCTGTTTTAGCAAAAAAGACTATATTGTCTAAAGTTGTACAAGTAACAGTATTGCCAGGGCTTATTCTGGTTTTCCCGTAATCAAACGTTGTTCCAACTTCGACAGTGTCATTACCTAATGCTAATCGACTAGTTTTAATATTTTTACTAAAACACTTATCTGTATTCAATTTAAGTAAGGCGTAGTTGTCCGGATCAGGTTCAATGGCCATTATTAGTTTTACATATGGTGCAATCCCTAATGTATGTGTACCAATATTGGCACCTACATCTAAAACAAAACTACTACGATTTACATGTTTCTTAATTAATTCTACTTCTTGGTCACAGTATTCGCCGTATAACTTTAGACTTTTGCCTATAGTTGGATCGCTTTTATAGTAAGCCATTTCGCCATAACTAGTGCTAGTCCTTACTATTTTTTTCATCCGTAAGTTCCACTATTCTATTTAATAACTTTTGGACATACTTTTGTTGTTCTGCCTGGTCTAATTTTAAAATTAAATTTTCTTTTTCTATTTTAGCAATATATTCGAAGGTTTCGTTTATATTATTATCCAATGCCTCCCCCCACTCCTGGAACCTTAGTTGTTGCACCTGGCGCCGCATAAACTGCACCTTTATCATTGAATCCAGTAGTTGGGTTTATACCACCATGAGCAGCATCGTGTGCTCTTTGTGCCCACATATTCTTTTCACCTTCTTGATACTCTAGTGCAGGTCCTGATAAACCCCTTTGATGACCCATGCTACTTTTCCAAACTTCTTCTGCAGGAGGTTCGTCTTGTATAATTAATATATCTGTAGGGTCTACTGTTCTTACTGTTTCTCCATTAAGTTCGAATCCTCTGCTCCATCTACCATGTGAGACTAGTATCCAGTTGTCGACTGTAACTTCTTCTTGTTCTTTTCCTATTGCAATTACCTGACACCAACGAGGGTGAATTCCTCTAGTAGTAGCATCATCATTTGGTATATAGATCCCACTTGCAGTTTTAATTGTGTCAAACTTCATATCACGAACTAGTACACCGTCTCTTAACGGATAAAAAGTTCCTGTTGCTTTGGTAAAATTGTATTCCATGTATTACTCCGTTTCTTTATTGTTAGAAGAAGATGTTGTGTCCGGCTGGGTCTCAGACGTCTCGTCCGTTTCACTTCTTACTGGTGTTCCAGTTGGTCCTAGTTCGTCTTCCTCAACATCTTCTTGTTCGTCTTCATCCTCAAATATTTCGTCTGAACTTTGAGGTATCCTTTCGTCAGTTGGAACCATAGTATTTAACTTATGGTACTCACGCATAACATCTTCTCTACTCTTAACTATTTCTCCACTTGGGTCGATATAATCTCCACGAGCATTTACGTTCATATTTCCTATTGCAGGTACTGTTTCGTGTTGACTTATTAAAGCATTAAAATCAACTACCTTACCTTGTGCTGTTCTGTATTTCTTCGCCATGATATATTCTCCAATAAAGTGCGTATATTATTATTTATCTTAAGAAGTCTTCAACATTTAAGTCATAGTATAAACTATCTATTTTATGTACACCGATTAAGTATAGTACATAACTTGCTACACTACTACCTCTGCCCACACCCCATACTATATTATTTTCTCTCATTGTTGCTACAAAGTATCTTAAGAAGCATAATAAGTTTAATAAGTTTCTTTCTTGAAACATTATAAGTTCTTTGCCTACTCTTTGTAATTCTACGTCATTATTACACTGATCTAAACACCATTTTGCAATATCAAAATTAGCATAATCTGTAGGCATATTCCATTGCTTCTGATTCTGTTTATGATATTCTTCTACACTACAGTTGAGAGTTTTTAATTCTTGTAGTTGTATTCCTGTATAGAGTAATTGACTAGCACTGTTAAACTGACTAACAGATTCTATATCTAACTTATTAAGATCCACAGTAGGATTAGTGTAGATTGCATTTATAGCATCTGTTTCACTATAGAGTTGTCTGCTATACTTGTCTAACTTCATTTTTCTTTATCGCCTTCAATAACTGTAAATTCTCTAACAATCCCATCTTTAGATTTTTTCTTATCTTTGGTGTAGCCTAGTTTTACTTCATCCCAAGTTTGTTGTAGTAGTTCAACTTCACCTTTTTCAGATTTATAAAAACTAGGATCTTTGGATTTCCAATACTCTGCATATTTTTTCCATTTAGGATCTACGATCTTATCTAAGATATTGCCATCATCATCTTCACTACTATGTGTATGACTAATGCCGTTTCCTTGGTAACTTTCAATCCATACACTATCTACAAGTAGTACACCTTCTAGTATTGCATTTAGTTTTGTATACAAACTGATAGCGAGTATATGATCATACGGGTCATCAATTAAAGGATGTATTCCTGCATAGAACATTGTTCCTTCTGAAAGTATGTCTTCCATTGATTGAGGTCCAACTAGCATACAGTTATCTAGCATTGTTTCAACGTAGACGTTTACTCTTTCACAAGCAATAGAAATATCTGTCCCTGATCCTTTACCGTCTGTTAACAAGTCGATCTTAACGTCCCACCTGTTAGGTAGTATGCAACCATCTAATATTACTGTTGCTAGAAATGTGTGTTTTATCGTAATCATTATCCAATATCAATGATGTCATCCCAATCATTGCCTTTTTCTTTTGCTTTATCTGTTACTTTTTTTAGTGCTTCTCTATCTCGTCTAGTGCGTTCTTCTGTGTAGTCATTAAGTACCATTTGCATTTGTGGTACAACATCCGGACTAGATCTATAAGCCTGTACTAATCTTGTGGTTAATTTTTTTAGTTTCTCATCTAGTTCAGTATCTTTTAAATCTCTTAAATTGCCTGTAAGTGGGTGGTTCATTTTCTTTCTTCCTTTCTTATTACAGCCCATGCAAGAAAGGATCTATACATCGCTCTACAAAGTAATGCTCCTATTAAACCTAACACTAAGTTGCCACTGAGTATAAGAGTAAAATTAAAGTAGATTATTGTACTATAAAACGCAACTGCTATATGGTCTTTAGGTTCTAAATCTGTGTTAGACATCGCCTTCCTGTCTGTTCTCACTATAGTGAGCATCAAAGTCGCCACCTGGGTACCTTGCTTTAAGTTTATCAATATTCATCTGTATAACTTCATTTGGATCAATGTTTAGTGCCATACACCCTTGCATCCAGTACCACATAATATCACCTAGTTCACGTTGCATATGAAAGATATTATCTTTATCTAACGGCTTGCCTTGGAACATGATCTTCTTTACCACTTCAGTAAATTCGCCTGCTTCAGCACCTAAGCCAAATGCCGCAGTCACTAATCGAGGCATGTCAGCATCACGTTGATTAACTAATGTTACCCAACGATTAGTAAACGTATCATTATTCTTACTTTCGTCACTAGTTACTGCGTCCACGAATTCTTTATATTTGTTAAGGTCTATTTGAGACATTTGTTACTCCTAATTTATAATATAATTATAAACTAAAGTAATAGTAAAGTCAAATATTAAATTGCCTGAAGAACTAATTTTTTCCATATAACAGTTGAACCATCATAAGTTCCTGTACATACATATAAGTTAGTTGCATCATTAGAAATCATACCAGCAATATCGCCTACTTGTCCGACGGCTGCCGCAGTTCTAACATCAATCTTTGCTCTGCTACGAGTTAAGTCGTTAACTGCAATAGTTGTTCCAGAATCATCTGTTGTAAATTCAAGAATGTATGTACCAGTTCTATCAAACGTAATTACATTAGATAACTGTCCTTGGAGTGTATCAACTCCAATAGTACATGCTGAAGGTAATGTTACTGTATGTGCAGTGCTTGCTACTGTTATTTCAACTCTAACTCTACTTAATGTACCACTTGCACTGAAGTTAGTAAATGTTAGTGTAATACTACCAGTTGTAGTAACTGTTTGGTACCCACCTGTTGTATAATTAACTGTAGTTGTTCCACTTAATGATCCTAAAGCAGTTCTTGTTTCGCTAAAATCTTGTATAGCGAAGTCACTCAAAATTGCCCCGCCTCCAGTATTTGCAAGTGTAGTTCCAGTTAACGCACTTTTAAGTATAACTTTACTTTGTAAGTCTTCTAGTTCTGTTTTTGCGTTAGTAAAGTTAGTTTTGATATTCGTAAAGTTATCACGAAATCCTTGACTATCGTTATCTTGTCCGGCTATTGGAAAAGTGCCGTCTACATTATTACTATTAATATTACTTGCCATTTTTTAAAAACTCCGTTGTCATTGTGTGGACATATTATTATTTATCTAAAAAGATCTCTCTGAGGGAAAGCAATATATTGATCGCCTTCGTCTATTGTCTCTGTATGTTTACTTGCACCTGAAAAGAATCTAGTTTCTCCACCGTCGAATGTTGTTTTTAGTGCAAACCCTGGATTAGTTAGACTATTTACTAAATCAAATGTTGTTTCAGGTGCTGGTATAAACTTCTCGTTATCAGCAACTATTACTACACTATCAGCAGTAATCTTATCTTCTGTATAAGTATCGGCGGTTATAGTTGTATAATCAGCATTAACTAGTGTACTATCACTAGTATTTGCCCTGTACATCTCTCTAGTATTATCAACAGTTTCTACGGTAGAATCAGCAGTTATTACTCCACTACTTACTGAAATGCCGTTTCTAGAGTAATAATCAGCAGTATACGTTACTTGTGTACTCTTATTGTAGTATGTACTTAAATTATTGTCAAGAATAAATCTATCTATTTCAAAACTTATTTTCTTAAGGTCTAATGTTGTTCTTTGTGATAACAGATATGCTACCTTTTCGCCTTGTCCAGGTTGTACATAGACAATAGGAGCAACTAATTTCCAACCAATAACTTTATTATCTACATCTGTTTGTTTATCTTGCATCCATTGAGGCAATGTTAATCTTTCTAGTACTCCGTACCCTACTTTATCAAGAAGTCTCTTTCTCATATTCTCAACAGCATTTGGATAAACATATCTTAAGTTTCCAGCAGATGCTTTGTAATTTCCAGTATCAGTTTTAAACCATCCATCGTTTACACGAATCGGTTTACTAAACCCAGACATGCTAGTTATACTTTGTTGTACATGCAAATCAATCGATTGTGCAGCCGGACTTGCTTCTCCTGTGCTAGGATCTATTCCAATGCCTGCATCTGTAAGTTCAACATAAACAATGTCGTATTTACCAGTGCCGTCTGAGTTATATGCTTTTGAAGTTTTAATGTCACCAAAGGATAAAAGACTATTGGAGTGATTCTGTGACATCGCCTCAATGTAATCTGTGTTTGGTACAGGGTTAAGTCCACTAGCAACAAGTGCCCTTATATCTGTTTGGATGCCAAAATTTATATCACCGTTTCTATAAATATCGTCAGGGTTTATATCATCTGAATTTTGAATTAATGCACTGTATATATCTCTCTGTGCATTAACTGGTAGTGCTTTAATATATAAACTTTCCCAAGGTTTATAACTATTAGGCAGAATCTTTACAGTAAACTCTTGAAATGTGTCTATGCTTAGATCTTCACTGTAAACTCGTACAGTAAATTTATTTTCTCTTTCAAACGTTGTTTCAGAAGTTAGAGGAAAGGCTGTTCCATCAAATATAGTAGTTCCAGTATCAAACATCATATGTTCAAAGGCAACTCTTCCTGTAACTAATCCGTTAGTCTCTACTCTTAGCCCTTGTGGTAACCTATTAGCAGACCCTGACTTTAATTCGTAATACACTCGTGTGTCATTACTAATAGTTGCTTTAGTAGTTAATTCACTAACTGCGCCGGTTGCAATCGTTCCGAGATCTGCTGTGGGCCATGTAACGGTTCCTGCAACACTACCGACTATTCTTAGTGTAAAGAAAGTCAATTCACTTTCGTATGTTACATCATCTGCTTTAAATGTTTTTATTCCAAATGTAAAGTCAGATGTAACTGCGCCTTGACTAGGAATAATACCAGTAAGCCATCCACTTTTTTGATCTAATTCTAGTCCATTAGGTAAACTGTTTTCACCTCTATCAAAAGATTCAGCATCAAAGTATCCCTCATCAGAGTCAAATCCTAATGCAACACCTGTTGTTATAGTATAACTTAGTGGGTCTGCATCAAAATCATATCCCTGGAATTGAAAGTTATAGTAATTGTCATGTAATACTGTGCCTAAGTCTGCTTGTTGTGTTACCATATAAGGGTTACGTCTAGTATCAAAGTCAGCAGTCATCCTGCTTTCTAATTTTGTAGTATCAGAAACTGCATAAGCATTATTATCTGCTGAAAATGTTGTTCCGTCTGCTGATGCTAGAGTACGACTTGCAACAAACATAGAGTAAACTCTTGTATCTGTTCTATTTGTAATATCTGTAACCTGTGCAGTAAATTCAAAGTCTTTACTAACACTTACAGTAGAGAAATCATAACTACCAATGTCATAATTATTTACATCAAAACCTGGAGTTCCTGTTTCTGAGGGAGTCGGAAGTAGATATCCACTAATTACACCTGCAGTGCTTAGTGTTAGACCAGTAGGTAAATTACCACCAATGATACTCCAAGTTTGTGTATCTAATGGATCTGGATCAGTAGCAGTGAGAGAAATTGTTACTTGATCACCGTCAAAGTATTTCCCTAAATCTGCTAGAGGTTTCGTATCTATTACAGGATCATCAGGACCTGTAATTGTCATTGTAAATACTCTGTCAGCAACTAATCCGTCGTCACTTGTTGCTCTAATAACAAATTCACTAGTAACATCAGTTCCCACTTCTTGAGGAACACCTTGTATGTAGTCTACACTTCTAGGATACCCTTCTACAGTACCATTAATAGCAATTCGTATTCCATCTGGTAATACACCACTAAGGTATGAAAATAGAGAAGTATTTTCTGCTGACAATGATATCTGATAGAACTCTTGTTCTACAATAGTACCTAGTGAGCCGGGAGGTGTTAACCATACTGGTGCTGCCATAAACATTTTCCTTAGTTTATATTATTTATCAGCATGTTGATTTTAATTAAACGGAGAAACTCTCACCACAACCACAACTAGCGGTAGCATTAGGGTTGACAACTTTTAAGTATGCACCACCAAGTTCGTTAACCCAGTCTACAGTGCAACCTATAACAAACATCTCTGATGCTCGGTCTAGTACTAGGATATCTTCTATTAGTGTGCCGTCACCTATCTCATCTACAAAGTCCCACTTATATTGAAATCCACTACAACCACCACCATATACGCCTAAACGTACATATGTAGACTTTTGGGTAGCAGTCTGAGTTGTTAGATATTCTTTTGCATTATCAGTAATGTTTAACATACAAATATTTATTCCATCTTAATTGACACTAACGGTCTCGTTGTTGTTTTCTTTAACTTTAGTTCCACAGTATTTACAATTATCATCACACTCTGATAACCATTCTGTGTCTACAAACTCAGTAGTAGATAACTCCATGCCAACAATTTTTCCAGTTGTTCGGCATAGGTAGATTGACGGATTTAACATTAACGTTTTCCTCACTAATATGTAATTGATACTGCTATTTAGTAAAGATTGGCGGACAGTGTAGGATTCGAACCCACGGAACGTTTGCACGTTCAAGAGATTAGTAATCTCCCGCTTTCGACCACTCAGCCAACTGTCCTTTTGTCTTTAAACTTATCTAATACTTTTTGAATCTTTATTCCGTTTCTATAGCATCCATGCAAAACAATTTCATCTACTATGTCAGCATTTTTTTGTAATCTATCTAAAACATTTAATCTTATCTGGCGTGTATCTAATGTAAGTAGTCTTTTAATTTCTTTCATAATAACGTTAATACGTTTTTCTGGATCTTTAACGTTATCATAACTATGATCTATAATGTCATCAAATACATCAAATCCTAGTTCACGTACCCTATTAACAAAACCAGGAACTGTACACCAAACAGGTAACTGTCTAAAACTTAATGCTTTGTAGGTTTTTTCTGTAATAAACGGCGTATTCCATATATGACGACCATCATATATTACACCGTCCCAACTTGTTTCGTGTATTAACTGAAGTGGTGCATTAAACAATTTTGACGAAGTTAATTCGTTATCTTGTTCAACTTCTTCAATGTCTACAACTAAAGGATAAGGGCATGAACCTAAAGCCTTTTTCATTGCTGGACTCAGATCTTCTCCATTTATTCCTAGACTTATAATTATTTGTTCTTGTTCTAATAATTCAAATAGTTTTCTTGCAATAGTGCATCTCACAACACTAGGTCTACCAGCCAAACAAACTACTTGATGAGTCATTGGTACATTATGCCAATCAATATTTTGTTCTTTGAAATCATTGTGCCAATTTCCAACATCCACCATTTGTTCAGGTAACGATACTGCTGGATAAGGTAATTCTTCAACATTAATGCAAGCAGTAAAAAATGCACCAATTTGCTTGACGCCGTAACTTACTAATAACTGCCTAAAAGGCTCAATATCCTGAGGACTAAATCCTTCTCCTAGTAAATCTATTACCCAAGGATAGTCTTTAATATTATTAATATTAATTTTGTGATAGAGTAAATCTTCTTTTAGATAACGAAGACCCCCTCCTTGTTTAAATATATCTGTTCCTATGTTATTCCATAGTTGATAATATATTATACCGTACTCATCAATTTGTAATCTTGTATTTACATCTTGTTCTGCTACTACCATCACTCCATTCCTAAAAGATGAGTATCAAGAGGACCAATCCGAGAATCGTCACTTCTATCACGTAACCATATCTCAACATCAGAGTCTTGATACCATTCACAATATACGTCGTATCTGTTAATTTCATCTTTCAGTTTCTTCTCAACTTTAGCAATTAATGCACGAGCCGTAAATTCAGCAACAGCATTAATTGTATTATCACTTGACCCTGTGTTGGTCGTCTGTGTTCTTGGTCCGTCTCCTTTGTTGTACATCTTACTCTCCTGTTCTTACAGCAGACTCAGTAAGTGCCTGTTTAGCAGTTTTCTCATCAGTGCCTGCGTTACGAACTACAAATTTAACTGCTTGTTCTGAATTAACTTGGAAACCCATGCTCTGTGCTTCTTTTACTGCATATTCTATTTCTTTATTTTTCATTGGACACCTATGTTTAAAATAGTTAATGTAAGTAATAGTTTAACATCTATCTTGGTAATGTCAAATGATTTATTGCTTAATTGTAATATATTTTCCATAAGGTTTGTTGTACATTAAATGTTGATGTTGTCTACCGTATAGTTCATAGGTTACCATATATCCTGTCCATACCTTCATATTGTCTACCTTTGGAGTATTATAACAATTATACTGTTGTTCTCTAACTCCAACCTGTGAACGAGGATTAATAAGCATACTTAGCCAACCTCTATTATCCATAGGCTGATAAACGTGTGTTTCGTAACGACATGTTGTCGCTCCACTTAACTTCTCAGTTTTTTGATAATGATCTTCTACCTTAACAATTCTAACTCTAACGTTTTGTTTATCTTTAAGGTCTAAGTTACGGGGAACATATGTCGGTACTCTTGTACTTCCTTCTACTTCAAATGCATTAGCCATTGAAGGACTAAGCATCGACGCAAGTAATGTTGCTCCAATTACGTTCTTTATTATATTCATAATTTACCTATTAGTTAAAGGTTAATGTAAAGTTGACTCTCTGCTTGTATGCAGATCGATACCTGCTTTAAGTAGTACTGCTTCTATTACATGAGGCACATCAGTTGGTTCTTTCCCTTCAGGAATAAAAACTCCTTTTACCTCACCGTTAGGACCAAATATTAGTGCCCAATCATCATCGTTCATTAGTTCGTCTAATCTTCCTGCTTCGTCCTGCATAACTCTTCTCCTGAATTACTTTTTGCAAGGCACTCCAGTCATAATGTCGCCTACTGTACCGTCTTTATTAACTTGCTTCCAGTATATCTTCTCTCCAACATTCATCTTAAAATGTGGAAAAGGAGTTACTGCATAAACGCCGTCTACAGAGTTGTTAATAACAACATGACATCCTACGTTTATCCATTTGTTAGGAGCATTGTTTACTGCTCTTTGTGCTGGTGTACATGCACCTAAGAGTCCTAATGCGATTATTACTAGTATTGCCTTGTTCATTGTTTTTTCCTTGTAGTGGTTATTACTAGTATTTATATTAACACCTATTACTAGAACGTCAATCGAAACTATTTAGTTCCTTTAGTTTTCTTAGTCTCTTTAGTTTCTACTGGTTTCTTTTTTCTAGCCCAAGGGTTATTAGTAGCCTCTTCAGATCTTTCACCTGGAGGACATACAGTAATCTTATTACCTTCGGCTAACCACTCTGCTTTTGCTTTTTCAAATTCTTCTTTTTCTGCATTTGATTCATATGGTGACATAAGTACTCCTTAGTTAATTTATACTCGTATTGTAACACCTAAAACAAAAAAAGTCAATTGGTTTTAACCTTTTATTTTTTTATCTATCTGAGAGAATGAATGTTCCAAATACTCTAGAACAATCTTCTTATTATGTTCTATCTCAGAATCGTTCCAAGGATATGTTTTTTTTGAATGATATAGTAAGTCGTCTCTTACTTCTTTGGTGCCGGTGTGTAGTAGATAGTCTAATGAGTCAACCGATTCTTTAGCCATTGGAACTTGCTCCTAATTGATATATCTGTTACCTGTATTTAACAAATCTACAAAAATAAAGAAGATAATTGAGATTTAGATTTTTCGTATACTTCTGAAGGTTGCTCTAATGGCGATTGTGGAATACTTTTCTTAGGGGAGAATTCTTCGTACATCCATTGTCGCATTTTAAAAATCCTATCTTTTAAAATTTGTGTTTCATATGGGTCGTCATTTGTTGGGTCGTATACAAAGTTCATACTGTATTTATTTTAGTAGCACCGTCTGAGACTGTTCGTAGTTTCGATCGCTTCATCTATAATCAAAATAAAGTTCATGTCCAGTTGTCCTAATTCTATAAACATCTAAGTGTCTTTTAAGTATAGTTTGCATATCAGTAAAATTACTCATTGGAAAACTTTCAGTCATATTTACTGAACCTACCTTAGGATGCCCAAGTGTAAGTTTAGGATCATCAGGATCTAGTTTATTTTTCTTTAACCATTTAATAATTTCTAAATGGTTACCATTATCTAATAAGTTATTAAGTGTATGAAGCCATTTATGTGCTAATGGATTATCTAGTACATCGATATAATATGGGAATAGATCACCAGTTCTGCCTCTTAACATTATTTCAATTTTATCAATGTATTTCATATAGTGCCTTTTTTAGTATGGTGCCGACGGAGAGATTCGAACTCCCGATCCACGCATTACAAATGCGTTGCCTTACCACTGGGCCACGTCGGCTTAAAATTATTTATAAGATAATAATACCTTATAATGAAATCTGATTATTTGACATTTCATTATAGAATTTTATGGACGCAAGATTTTTATGCTTAGATTCACACATGATATCAAATTTGTCACGGAAGGTCCATGCCCACTGGTTTACCGATTGGTTCCAGTAGTAATCACTATGTGCCCTTAATTTACCTTTTTTATATCCTTCGGAAAGGAGTCTGGAAAAATTCGGTTTATGTCTTTGGTTATGTAACGGGAGAACATCTTCTCTGCTAATACTATAATGCAACACAGGACGAACACCACGCCAACTATCCATAACCAATTTAATTCTATCATCATCTGCCTCTATATACTCACCAGTATTTACCCAATGATGATGAATGTCTATCACTAAAGCGACATCTTTTGCTAATTCTAGGCTAGAATCGAGACCCCAGCAGTTTTCGTCGTTTTCGATTGTGATTGTGTTCCTTGCTTCTTGCGATAGTTTTGGGAGGACGTCTTTGATACCGGTTGGACCTTTGCGTCCGGCGATGTGTACGTTAATTTTGAAATCTTGGAACTTCTGTCCAAAGCCCATCCACCTGGCGATATCAACATGGTATTCAAACTCCTCTATAGAACGTACAACAACGTCGTCTTTATCGCTTGCCAAAACTGTAAACTGACCAGGGTGCATACTAAGGCGAACATCAAGCCCACGTGCGATGCTACCCACTTTACCAAGTTCTCGCTCACAGTATTGTATGACGCTTGGATCTTTCCAATAGTAACTCCAGTCGCACTGAGTATAAACAGGAAGGACATCACTTCCCAAACGGACCATTCGTAATTCATGTGGTAACCCTCCTACATATTCTATTAACTTACCTAGTGCTGAAATGTTATGTACCATTAGGTCCCATAATCTTTGTTCAGCAACTTCTCTTGTTTGCCTATTAAGCCATTGTACAGTTGTACATCTATTATTCAAAGGTCTTTGAATCTCTTCGAGTAATTTCTTTGGTTGTGTTTGGTCTCCATGCATATATTTACATGCAAACCCAACTCTTTTATAATTGTTCATATATTTTATCCGATATTAATTTATGCCCTTGTTCTAGTGGGTGACCTTTTTTTCCTTTAGGTGCACCATATGACCAGTCTACAAATCTTCCTAGATAGTTATCAATACTGTCGAAATAAAAATCATCTACCCAAGTACAACAATGATAATGAGGTATGTTGCGAAGTATATACTTATCCATCATAGTTATTTGTGTTTGCATCTTGCTACCTGCCCAATCGTCATTCCAGTGTTGGAATATGTGTGGGTTATGATGTGCATTTGCAGTCTTGCCAGAAATTTCTAAACGATCTTCTGTAGTCCATCCTATAATAACTAAATCTGGTTTCTTTCTCTCTAAGTAGTTTACAGTTTGCCTTACTATGTAGTCATTACTTGCTCCAGAGACTGCCCAATTATCTACATCATATCCTAGCATTTTGCCTAGTAAAGTTGGCCAAGCAGATTCATTTGGATATTTAAGTTCATCTCCGTAGGTAAAACTATCACCTATTGTAAATAACTTTTTAGTCATCTATCGCCTGTTCTTTTGGTAGATAAACTATATGCAAACTATTACACCTAGGACAACTAAGATTAGTCTCAATCAGGTACTCGTCATTATCCTCATCACAATCATGGTCGCCACCCCAGATTAGTTCTTCGTCACAATGCCAACATTTCATACCATATACCTCAACGTGCTAATAGTTAACATGAATACTAATACTGCGTTCAATACTATAAGTGCTCTATCATGCCATAAGTATCCTACCCATAACCATCCAAATGTTCCTGCTAGGCTAAAGACTACATCATAAACTTTAGGAATTTCATCGACACTACGACATGCTACTGCAATCAGTACAAAAACACACGCTGTCCATTTAATATACCATGTGAGATCATGTAATGGTGTAACTTTATTAATATCATTAGTCATTTATTAATCCCTCCTCAATGCCTTTTATATGTTTACATTTACGATATGCAGGACAATCACATTCAAATCCTCGATCAAACATAATAACTTTATACTTGTCACCTTTGGATCCTATTACGGGCCATTCAATGCCTACTAAGTGATGACCTTTTGTAATAATTTCTTCTGAGGCATGTGCCATTTGTATCTCCTTATTAATAACTAATAATAGCATAGTTAACTAATATGTCAATCATAAACCCATTCTATTCTCTTACCCATTACAGGTTTTTCTTTTTTCTTTTTTGGAGTCAGTATATGCTCGGTGATGCTTTTACCAGTGCTTTCTTCTACTGCTATTCCTGCACCACCAGTGACAATGCCTACAGTATTACCTGTGAGTACACTGTGTACAAAACTACCTGCGCCTATTAGTGGATTGCAAGAGCCAACTAAAAAAATTAGTGGCAAGAGTCTTATCATTTTTTATCCATTATTTGTTGTATTTGTAACTCTTTGCCAACTATTTCTCTTAGTTCAAGTCCATTTCCGTATGGATCCATGTTTTCATATTTTGTTAAACAATCTCTTGCAGTAACATTTTTCCAGAGTTCTTTTTTACCATCTGGCCATTTGATTTCATATGTACGTGGTGTCTTGTCCCAGGCTTTGGATGAACCATCTTTCATATAAGTGACTGTCATTAGTCGTTCCTTTTACCAGTTCCATAATCTATAACTACAGGAAACCTTGGAACACCATCATTACTTAATTCAAAGTATCTACATGTAGCCCATGTAGTCTTTTCTTGTGATTCTAGTAATGCTTTTAATTGTGCTTGAGTGCCTCTAACTCCGCTACCAAATGTTCTACCATCTGCTAGTTTAAGAATAAACCTTTTTGCATATCCTGTCCATGCACCTTGTCCTTCAATGACTTCTACTACTTCAAATTCGTCAGTAGTGAATTCTTTTCTCTTTAAAAGACTTTTGCTTCTTTTACACTCGTATGCAGTGTCTTGTCTAATCATTTGACCTTCATATCCAGCCTCTGTATATTCTCCATATAACCTATCTATTGTAGCAGTATCGTCTGCTTGTGCAGTTTTTACAATAACTAGTTTGTTGCTAGTATACAATTCTCCAATATGATTATATATTTCAGTTTGTCTTTTTGTAAAAGTTAGGTCAGGCTGATCCTTGTCAAACAAATCATATATATGATATTCAACTAAGTGACTAGCCTCTAACAACTCATCTTGTCCTATATTAACAGACTTTCTAACTAAACTAGTAATCTTTTGAAAGTCTGCTTTAAGTTCATGATTATAAAGTTCACCATCTAGTACAATGTTAGGTGCCCAATTAAATATAGGCTTAACACTCTCCCAAATATGAGGACAACTTATAATAGGCTTGCCTGCTCTAGTCCACATTCCTCTATTGTCAATAACACAACGGATACCATCTAGTTTAGGTTGTGTATATCCTGATGTAACTGGAGTTTTTGTAAAGTCATGTGCTAACATTGGCTTAAAGTTTTCATAACTATCAATATTATCTAAGTCTGCAAAATATTCCTTTGCATTCTTTTTGTCCCATTCAGCCTGTGCCTCGAACTCTGCTTGTGTTTTTGCAGTAGTAGCATTTGCTCTACCTACGTTCTTAGGTACACTCATGTTCCAAACACTTGTAATTTTTTCACCATCAACTAGTCCACTAGTTGATCTAATGCCAGCAGTATTTTCATTATCTGACCCAACTTGTATTTGCCAAACTCTTACTTTACCTTTTGAGTCTCTTTTATACAAAGGATGTAAAGTGATAATATCTTGCATTTGTCTCTCCTTATTTTCTAACTATAATTAATATTAACACAGATATAACATCTGTCAATCGTTATAGGGAAAAACTGTTGTATGTTCTTCTTTAGGTTTCTTAGCCCATTGAATATTTGCCCATATTCTTTCGTGCCCGTAGTAAAGAAACATCTTAGTCAACACTTCTATACTCGCTATTGCACCTGCGAGTTGCCATGTACCAGTGATAAGCCAACTAATTAGAAAAGTATCAGTGGTTGCAAGTATTCTCCAAGATAATGTTTTAACTAAACTACGTTTTACTGTTGCCATTTAACTGTACTCACTCTTTGTTCTCCATCTCTAATATTGCTCTTTTGTCATTAGATCTCTTGAGTGCAGCTCCGTTTATTTCTTTGGTCACTTCTATTTTCAACTTAGGGTCTGTTTCTTTCAACTTATTTACTATATCGTCAGCCCTTGACTTCCTACCATAACAATGTACTATACCGTCATGCATATCTCGCATGAGATACCATTCATTCTCTTTCTTTGAATTCAACCATACCTTAATTGCGTACATTTATTATTCTTTCTGCCTCTGTGAAACTAATTGTCGTAGTATTTAAGCCTGTCCATGTTTTAGTGAGTGCCCACTTATCTAAGTCTTGGATGAAACAAAACTCGACATTTGGGTATATATCAATTAGCATTCCAAACTGCTTTACCCAGAAGATCGGATCCACTGTAAAATCCTTAGCATGGTAGTTTTCTGTTCCTGCATATAAGTTACTATCGTTGCCAGTTACATCATGTCCTATCATAAAAAGTCTGTTACACTTATTCTTTAATGCTAAGTGTACTGCATGTAATCCACTTCCCCAATGATAATACTGTTTCCATTTAATATCTTGTTGCCAATCAAAGTCAGGAAGTACTTTTACTTGTGGAGTTTTAAAGAACATTACACATTCTTTTTTAGTATAGATTATTCCTGTGTAGTTATTGTGTAGTGCTTCGTCTACCATACGGCGATCACCGCATATCAAATAGTCTACGTTAGTGTCTCTATATATTGCATTACTTCCATACAGTTTGCCATAACGTCTTAAGTAAGTTAAGTCGTAATTACGTCTAGATTCGCCATTTCCAATACAGAATGCTATACTCATACTTGTATTGTATACTATTTTAAACTGAAATACAAATTATATATTCGTATGCTTTGCTGAATAAAGGTTTATACATAACTTTCTTCTCAACTTGAAAGTCTTTGGCTCCAGCGTCAGAACTAAACTTAGCCAACTGTTTAAAGTACATACTCCTGCATTCTACAGTATCTGCAACAAAAAGTTTGTTACCTTGAATAACCCATTGTCTAAACAACCAACGTTGTTTGTCTGATTTGTTCCAATCACGTTTACGAACAATCACTGCATCACCAGAATTTGTTTTGACTTCAAAGTTTTCGTAAAAAAATCTTTGATTAGCAGCCATGTTTCTATAATCTTTTAATGTAGTATAAAATGCTATGTTAGTAATTTTTACTAGCTGTTCTATTGCATTGATCTGATCAACTTCAGATGTATAGTAAGTAAGATACTCATCAGAAGCAATTACGTAATCAAACTTTGTTCCATTTGCAATAAGACCTTCAATAGTTAAATCGTCTTTGTTTATACCATCGACTTCAGTCACATGATATCCTAAGGACTTTAGTCCTACAGAAATTAAATTCTTACCGATAACCAAATAAGTTTTATTTTTATTTGGAGCATGATTAAAAGAGAAAGGATCCAAGAAACTTTTTGCTTTAATTGTCGAAGTCTTAGTTAAAGAATTTAAGTCTATTTGTTTAGTAAAATAACTTAAAATATCGTTCATGTCTTGGCTCACCTCGTAGTCTATATATATATTATTATTGTACTTATCTAAAATCCACTTTATATACTTAGTATATTAATAGCATATAAATAATTGCAGTAATGGATAATCTAACTCACATAAATCATAAAATCGTAGATGCACTCAATGGCCGTAACAGTTTGTTGAAAATATTTCATAATGGGTATAGATTTGATTGTAAGTTAGATATAATTAAAAGTCCAGACGGTAAACAGACTAGTAATCTTGTAGATTTAGATAACTTTTCCGTCCAACGGGACAAAAGACCAAATAGATTCGCTCGACATATTAATCATAGTTACGAACCATTAGAACATTCCTTTGACTTACAATGTTGGATTGTATTACGCAATGACAACATGCGTACTATTAACAATAAATTTAATGATACATTAATACATAGCGAAAAGAATAGTGAACAATTAGACTTATTAAATAAGATGGGGTTCAAAGATACACATTGGTTTGCTAATGGGTACTTGTGTGCTAAACACTGGTTCAGTAACTATAAAGATATTAGAATAGTTACAGAACGTACTCCTATAGTCAATAAGTTTATCTGTCCTGCAAGATTAATTGATAATCGAAGAAAATACCGTATACAATTCTTAAATATGCTTAATCTAGAACAAGGGGTATATAGTTTACTAGAACGTGATCCGCAAACACAAAAGACACCAGAAGAGATCTACCCTAGGAATAAAGTTAGCCCTAGTAGTTTTGATTCGCACGAAAATAGTAGTGCTTGGATTGATGTTGTAGAATTTGTGCATTCACGTTGGGTGCCTACTATTTGGAAAAGTAGTTTTTTACATATTGTATTAGAAACTGTTGTGGACAGACAACACTTAACAGAAAAAATATTCAAGCCAGTTGTATTAAGGCAACCATTCGTACTTGTTGGAGGAATCGGTAGTTTAGAATATCTACGAAGTTACGGGTTTAAAACATTTAGTAGTTTTTGGGACGAGTCATATGATGAGATTGAGAACTTAGACGAACGTATGCAAGCAATCGCAGATATCGTTAACAATATAGGTGCTATGAGTCTTAATGAACTAGAGTCAATGAGGACTGGTATGCAAGAAATACTTGACCACAATTATAACAGGTTCTATAACGGATTCAGCAAGGATTGTTGGCAAGAACTATCAGAACAACTTTCCAATTAGTTCAGCAAAGAAAACATATAATCCATAACTGTATACGATTGCTATAGGTATAATTATAACCATATTTGGGTTATAGAAAAACTTAACTACTTTTCTCATCCTCTTCTCATCCTTGCAATTTCTATAGCATCATTACTATCTTTTCTAACAGGCACCATATTACTTTTGTGCAACATACCTATACCTGCAAGTTCGTCGCCAGTATACTGGTTCTCATGTCGTTTTGCCGCAAAGCCTGTAATGTTATTACTGCAACTTACAGTACCTTGATGTGCTTTATAATCAGGAATAGTATTACCACTACTAGTATTTTTTGCCGTTCTCTGACTAGGGTGAGCACCCATCTTCATAAGATACTTGTCATGCTCTGCTCTAGATTGCAATTCACGTTCATTAGGTGTTCTTTTATTCTTCTTACTATTATACTTTGTTGTGGTCATCCAAGGACCTAATAAATGCATTGTCATAGTTGTCTCCGTTAAATTTACTATAAGTTATTGTAGCATAAAGAACATAAGTGTCAATCTAATTTTGTAGCAAAAACAGTCATTTTACGGAGGTCTGGATAATCGCTTGACGTACATAGTTTTGGCGCAGTTTCAATAGCATTATCAAGACTATCTATTCCTTGCTGTGCAGTTTCCGGGGTCATGTAGTAATGATAACCTATATGTTTTATATCTTGGTCTTTCCACGGTATGTTAGGCTGTCTGCCGTCATATGTCATTGCTTTTAATACATTATATGTATATTCTTTATCACATAATATTGCTCCGCCTCGCCCTAAACTAAGATGTTTTTGAAATTGGAAACTTAAACACATTAATGTGCCTGACAAATAACTATTTTCTTTCCAATACACTGCCGCATCAATAATACGTGTATTGCCAAGATAGTAATAATCTTGCCATTTTGCTTCTTCCCAATACCAACGTATTCTTAATTTTTCTAAAGTCATAGGAATACTAGGATACGTATTAGTAGGACATGTCATTGCTGACATCGGTTCAATTCTTAAACATAACTCAATCGCATGTGTACAACAGTCTGTTGCTACTGCATAAGGAGCACCATAAAAATTTGCAATTTGTTTTTCAAACTCTTGTACTGTTTCAAAGTTCATTCAGAAGTTTTTACCCTAAGAATTGGCAGAGGATCAAGGAGTCGAACCCTGGCTTACTGGGTTGGAGCCAGCCGTGCTACCGTAACACTTATCCTCTAGTTTCTATGCGGCTACTTTGCCTGTAATTAAACTCTTGTCCAACTTAACTTTTGTGCTACCAATTGAAGCACCAGTGTTTTGAAAACAAAGAACAGTTCTTGGATTAACTTTGTAAACCTTACCAAACTTTTTAATACCACCATAAGTCCATTCAATGTTATCACCAATAACAACACTAAACTGTTTAGCCTTTTGCTTACCTAAGAAAGTAATGTGCCTGTTGTATTCACTTGCTAACACATGCATATCTGCAGTATCAGTAATTGCTCTCATTGCATCTAATGCATTTTGTAATTCTTTGCTATACATATTCTCTCCCTTGTTTCTAACTATAATTAATAATAACACGGAATAGACATATGTCAATCGTTTATGTATAACTTGTAACGTTCCATTTTAGACTAAAGTATGCTAGGTCTTCATTGTTGCCTAGTCTTACTCTAACACCTTCGTGTAATATATCCTTTAAGTCTGCACTATAGTTTACTAGATTATTTTGACACCATTCTAAAACGTTAACGTAATGATCCCATGCTATGCGATCTTGTGCTGATAGAGTTTTCTTCCTAATGCCTGTAAAGTAGTAATCGAAACTTGTCTGACGTAAAACAAACCCATTTGGATAAGGCGCAACAACTACCATTAGTTGCCAGAGTCGTTAACTGTTTCGTTATGGTCTTCCCATAGTTCTTCTAATATTTTTCCTTCGTACTTATTTGCGGGTTCATAATATTCTTTGTGCATCCATCCTAAACTAACATAATAGCCTTTGCCATTAGATTCACAAAAATCATAATTAGCATCTAGTTCTTCTTTGTTATAATACACATTCTCTACGAACTCACCAAAGTCAGTTTCAACTGTACTAAACGTTAATGACTTAGGATCAAAATCATCACCATCTGTTTCTACAAACCAAACACAATGAGTTCCTTTTTCGCAACTATGAAATGACAATGTAGGATTAAAAAGATCAATGTCTTCATCATCAGGTTCATCCGTTTGTGTTATATAACATTCTCTACTATACAAAGCACTAGGTGATACTTTCACTGGATCATTATCATAGTCCCAATCATCCTTCTTATCAGTAACTTCTGTAATTAGAAAATTGTCGTCTGCATAAGGAGCAGATGCATGTTCAAAGTCACATATCTCATACCATCCTTCATAACGTTCTGTATCGCTAATTACAGGAGGACTCTCGTCATCAACATCTTCGCCATCTTCCCATGTGAGATCAATGAGATGATTAATTAAATCATTCTCATCTTTACCTTCCCAATACCTAACAAAGTCGGGGTTAACAATACCAACGGCATATTCGCCGCCGTATGGACCGCCTTCGATTCTAAACCTACGTTTTGACATTGTCTTTAGCCATTTGTTTTACAGTTCTCTTTGCTATTCTATAAGCAATTCTTGCCGCATTTCTTAATGCAGGTCTATACTCACTAGAAGGTCTTGCTCCTTTATCAGTTGGTGCTCTATGATAACGATCCATAAAGTCACTAATTTTGTTAAAGGGTTTAGGTTTACCTTGATACATTTTTTTCTCCGTTAAATTTACTATAAGTTATTGTAGCATAAAGAACATAAGTGTCAACCTAATTTTCTTTTCTTCGCAAATCATAATCTACACTTAACCAATAAGCAATAAAAACCATTAGTACTCCACCGGTAACATATATACCATAGTCTTGCACAGTTAATCCATAAGATAACAGTGCAGTTGCAATACCTTTGCATATAAACATAAATGCAACAGTTGCAAACGTAAGCATGGCTAGTCTCGACACAACATATTTTGTTTTTTTCATATTAAAGTCCTTTCATTTGTTTAACTTTATATAACTAATATACACTATATATAGTGGTTTCGTCAACCGTTTTGCATATAAAAGATAAATATATATACGTTCATCCAGTAAGGACGGAAGTAGGCATAAGCCGAAGGAACGCATCTTTTATCGAAAACCCAGTAAGTCTGGTTTAACAATAGGAGGTGTGTAAATGAATACATTTACTTTATACCGATTTAAAAAACTAATAACACAATACCGTCGTGACAAGATTAATAAGATGTTAAACTGTCGTAAACATTATGAGGACACTACTTTACCTGAGCCCAGTCCCAATCTTTACCAAGTTTCTCCGACTTTAGTTCCTGTATACGACCGTATAGTGTAATATAAAAACTAGCGACGGATCCGCCCCATTTAGGTGATATGTGATCAATCATTTGTTCACAGAAATCCCAATTTTGTTTTCGATAATTCTCGATTAACTTTTGGTGATTCTCTTGCCACAAAGGCAACTCTTGCATTTCACTTAATGGGATGGCTCCGGCATCAAGTATACAATAACTTGGTACATATTCGTCTTGCATCTTAAATGTATCTAGTTCGAGTACTATATACTTCTCTCTGATACTTTCGGCATGTTCCTTGCCAAGGATTATTTGCATTGTCATAACTCTATTATATTACCTTTCAACTCAAATGTCTATAAGTATTTACATGGATTTACTTTTATTTTTATGTTTATTGACTAAACACGCAATCGTTGACCTTGCACTACAAAGGTATTTAGGCAATACACAAAAATCAAATTATTACAGTTATAGGGCACAATATCATTACGGACAACATGCAATAGGAACTTTTATAGTTTGTTTGTTCTTCTTTGGGCCCATAACTGCCGTTGTAGCAGGGTTGTTAGATTGGGTTGCACATTGGCACATTGATTTTATTAAGCACAGAATCAATAATCGTCTAAAGTTATCTAGTACTAGCAATGGATATTGGTGGTTAAATAGTATAGATCAAATCGCACATTTTACTACCTATTTCTTAATCATAATACTATTGTAGCCAAATCCGTCAAAATTTTGTACTTAAATCCGGTACAAATTATTGTGTCCGTCAAAATTTTGTACCAGGTGAATTTGAGCCTTCTTATCAATAAATAATTGTGAGGAGAGTTAAACTATTAGTATCTTATAACTCTCCTCACAATTATTTATTATTTAAGAGCTCAAAAACTAATGTACAATAAATATAGTAACATACTAGACACTTACAAGATTGGAGATAACCCTGTGTTAAAGATATTATTAACACTTATGATGTTGACGACTGTTATACCTGCATTTGCACAAACTACAGTTAATACTACTAGTGCAAGTAACAGTAAAGTTACAACAGACGCTGACACAAAGACGATTGTAATCTCGCCTCCAGGTAGTGCAATAGCACCTAGTGTGAATGGATCAAACAGCGACCTTTGTACAGTTGGAGTCTCTGGAGCAGTTCAGACACAGATACTTGGAATAAGTTCAGGTGAGACTGTTAGAGATCCAAACTGTGAAAGATTAAAATTATCAAAAACACTCTATGACATGGGCATGAAAGTTGCCGCAGTTAGTGTATTGTGCCAAGATGCAAGAGTGCATAATGCAATGAAGATGGCTGGTACACCTTGTCCGTACTTAGGAAAGATTGGTCAGTCAGCACAGGATGCTTGGGACAACAATCCAGATCTCATTCCACCGCCTGTAGTATTGGAGACTAAGAATGATGTTCAGAAAAGAAACGGTGCGATCGCTGCTGGCGGCCTTAGTATTGGTATGTTGCTTCTCCTTTTACTCTAACGCAGATACAACCACTGACTTACTAGATCCTAGTGCCCAGAATTGGTCTGGTACTTACGGTACAGGCTATTGGGCGGGTACAGGTGGTCCTGCGCCAAACAGAATTCCAAATAATAGTGGATTTATTTGGAGTAGTGATGCAAACATCATTGGTACAACGATTGCAATCAACTCTGCATTAGAACAAGCAGGAATACAAGTCGACGGCTTTTCATACAAGTGGAGAGTAAAAAACGGCAATGGAAATCGATATGGAAATCAGCCTGGCGTAGATGACTTTAAAATAACAGTAGACGTTTTAAAAGCAGACGGTTCGGTATATCAGTCATATGTTTACGATTATAGTCATTCTCATAACTGGACTTATCATACTGGATCAGAAACATTTGCAAATAATTACTTGCCTCCATCATATTTTAGCGATATCAATATATCAGCACAAGGAAGTGACAGTGCTGGGTGGAGTGGACATTATGGTCCTGAGTTCAATACGAGGACCTCTGAATTTAAGTTAAACTATTCTACAAACCCATGTTATGAGAATCAGTTATATAGCACATCTTGTTTAGGTTATGCAACGGCTTATTACAATCAACAATGTACTGCTAATCCGTTATACAATTCAGGGTGTAGTGGGTATACTGCCGCACACTTAACACAACAGTGTAATTCAAATTCACTTTATAGTACCGCCTGCACAGGTTATTCAACTGCATATTACAATCAACAATGCGGTGTAAGTGCATTATATGATAGCGGTTGTACAGGATACTTTGAAGCACAATGTGATAGCGATCCTTTGTACGACATAAGATGTACTGGCTACGATACTGCATACCTTAATCAACAGTGTTTATATAATCCACAGTATGATGAACAGTGTACAGGATATATCAGTGAGGTTGCTCCTACTGAGGTAGCAATATTTGATCCAATAGTTACAGAGGCTATTAGTGTTCCAACTCCAATTATAACAATACCTGTACAGGAAACATTTGTTGAACCAGTACCGATTGTAGAAGAAGTAATAGAGGAAGTAGTGATAGAGGAAGTTGTAGAAGAAGTTGTAGAAGAAGTTGTAGAAGAAGTAATAGAGGAAGTAGTTGAGGAAGAAGTTGTAGAAGAAACAACAATTATAAACCCAAAAGAAACTAAGAAGGCAAAAGCAAAAGCAAAAGCGAAGAAGATAAAAGAAATACAGCAAGTTAATACTCAATCACTTGCTGATAAAATGGGTAATGCGGCTACGTTTAAAGTCCAGCAACAAGTACAAACTAGATTAATTGCAATGCTTAATTTTGTGCCTGAGTTTAGCAACTATAAAAAAGCACAACTATACGGTGGAAAACTACAAAAGGAAGTAAATCTCAAAGGTGGACGTATTGTTGACAATGCGTTTGCAAGATGGTTTATAAACGATCCAAACTACGATAAATTAGAAGAATTACAATATAACTTAGGAGCGAACTAAATGGCTGAGATAGAAATTGCCGGAGCAAAGATTTCAGGTTCAAAGATGTTATTAGTATTACCAGTGCTAGGAACACTAGCAGGTGGACTATGGGCAGGCATGGAATTTTACAAAGACTATACAGATATGAAAGAAGTAATTGCTAACATCGACACTAACGCAATAGAAGCAAAGCAGAAACAAATTGATCAACAGTTAACAGATGCAATAGATTATTCAAGAGATATTAAAAATGGATTGCGTGAAGACATTGTTAGATTAGAACGCATTGTTGATAAGATTGAAGATGATATGAACAAGTTAGAAGATAAAACTCGTACATATGTTGATGATGCTGAAGAACGCTTTGATACTAAACGTGATAACTTGCTGAACCAGTATGTTGCACAAAAGGATCTGCTAATACAACGAGTAGAGCAACTTAAAAAGTATATGGATAACAAACTTCAACGAGCCCTTGACAATCCACTAGCGAAATAAAAGATGGAATAATTAGTTATATTTTATTTTTTGCTAATAATAACATTTTTGCTTCTTCATGTAATCCGTGCCTTGCTAGATCCGCGGCTGCTCTAGCATAACCTAGTCTTACACATGCATCACTAAATCTATTTGCAAATTGAGACATCTTTTCGCATACTACACAGTATGTTAATGCAATAGTAGTCATATTATAGTTCTCTCTTTGTAAAGTCGCCTCTTAATACTTGCTCTCTTGATAAACCAATATCTCTCAGAGTGTAATCACTAAGTGATTGCATTGCATGTATTGTTCTTTTTTCTGTATATGATTTCATAATCTTGCCTGTGCCAATTGCCCAGCCAGTAAGCAAACTTCTTAGTAGTGTTTCAAATCCTGAAACTGTGTTTAAAACTAGTGTACTCATCCAATTAATCCTTTATTGTTTAATTTTTTTAATCTTGACTCTAAATGACATAAGTCACTTGAACCTGCTAAGTATCTTTCAACTTCGGACATTCTTCTTTTTGTAAAAAATTCTATAATTTTATTTAACATTGTGTATCACCTTTAGTTCTTCTTTATAAAACTGTATGTCTCTTTTTACTCTAGCAGTACCCATTTTTTCTGCTACTTTTAATATCTTTTCTAAGAATGTCTGCTTAGGATTACTGGAAATCCAGTCATGTTCTTGCGTTGTGTAGGACCACATATTTTTTAACTCCATTGTTTGTAAATTTGTTGTATCATTGTCTTATAATACACTAATACTTATAGGAGAATCAATAAAAATTGGGGGGTTAAAATGTAAAGACGGCATTGCTTTTTTAGCACTAATAAGGTATTTTGGAAATATATTATATAAGATTAAGCAATAATGTTTTACTTGGTAAGTAGTTGAGGACTACCTTTACTTCTGTCATCAAAGAAGTCAAAAGCGGCAGTAGACTTTAAGTCTCCGCTTTTCATTAAGGACCTAACATCATTGCCATCTTTAATCATAACGTATTCGCCATTGTTACTATTGAATACCATAATATGATCATGTCCTTCTTGATGTCTGTAATAATCATGTGCCATTGCAATGAGTTCTACTTGTGCTTGTACTGGATCTATAGTGCCATCAGACTGTGCTAAACTTATAAACTGTGAATCCATACCTTCTGGTAAATCTGTGTAAAATGCATCTACCATACTTTTTAAAACTTTACGAGCACCATCTTGTCCAAGATACTGCTTGAAGATACTATTTAGATTGCCTATACCGGCAGTATTAAAATTAAGTCCGCCTGTTGGAGGTTTTACACCAGCAACTTTTTTGGGCCAGTTATATTGTGCAAGTAATTCTGTAGGTACTCCGTTGTCTGCCATAGTCTTATACATTGCTAATCTAGCACTACTAGCATTTCCGTATCCACTCGTAGAATATAATCTTCCACCAGCACGACTCTTCTTGCCAGTTTGGGTATTCACTATTCCGCCGTTGTCTGTTTTTACTTCAACACCAACACCATTAACCGTAAGGTCACTTTTCTCTGCAAGTCCTATACCTTTTCCTGTAAGTGCTAGTAAAAACTCTCCAGGTCCTTGGTCAGGCCCATATCCTAATGCACCTCTTAACTGTAATGCAATAGGTTTTGCAATTTGTTTTAGTATTGTGTCATTAAATTTTGCATAGATATTACCTTTATTACTTTTTAATAAATCATTGCCATCCCAAAAGCCTTCGCCACTTGCCATCTTATTAAGAAATACTTCCTTTTGGGCAAAAGGTGCATTTATGTTTTGTACAAGTTGTCCTAATTTTTGATCTAGTCCACCTTTAATACCTTGACTAATATTAGCAAGGATTGCTTTACTACTAAGTTCGTTTAGTTCAGCACCTCGTAAAAAACTTATAACTGCATTTAGTTGTTCTTGATTGCCAGTTTTTGCAATTTCGTCAATAGCATTTTTTGCAAACTCTTTGTCAGTATTTAAATCTTCACTGACTGGAGGTTCTTCAATGGTCTGATTAGGATTAATGTTTTGTAGTATCTGTCGTAGGAGTTGAGTCGCTTTAGAAATAGCACTCGGTGTACTAACTTTATCAAGTAACTCTTTAGCATCTTGTGCTTTATTGTTTTTATCTTCGAATAAATGTTTTAATAGCATGATACTTTATTTATCTACAATCAACTTCAAAGTTAAACTGTTGCAACTTCTGTAATGTTTGCTAATCTAAAACTTCTCCAACCCTCTGCATTGATGTCCCAAACACTCACAACTTCTTCATTTACTTTTTTATCTTTATTTGCAGGTTTGTATCCAGGAATAGCATCTTCTTTTAGAGTACAAGTCATTATCCTTTTATCTCCGTTTACTTTATTAAACGTAACTTCTAGTTTACCTACTTGTAGTTGTTCTACTATTTCATTTCTTGTTAGTAACATCTTCTTTGCTCCACTTCCATAGCATGTATATTGGTAATACAAATGCACTACCGATGATTAGTAAAGTATATAATATATCAATCATACTTTACTGAATTTTTTAAGTCTTTTAATATGTCTTTCATCAGTACTTAACGTTACTTTTAAGAACATTTCTACTATTTCAATAGCAACCTGATCTCCTGTAATTCTTCCGCCTAAACATAAAACATTACAATCTCCATGTTCTCTTGCAAGTCTTGCCATTGTAACATCTGTGCATAAGGCGGCTCTTATTTCTCTTTTTTTATTAGCAGACATAGCCATACCTTGCCCTGTGCCACATATTAGTATTCCAAAGTCGTACCCGTTCTTAATAACATAATGAGTAACGTTATCACTAATATCAGGATAATCAACACTATTAGTATCGTGTGTACCTAGGTCAACAAAGGCGTGGCCTCTCTCAGCCAAAAAATCTTTTATCTTATCTTTTAGATCGTAGCCGCCATGGTCACTTCCTATTGCTATTCTCATTATGTGTTCCCAAATACTGTATTAACGTTATTAAGACATCTAACAAACGTGGTGCATTTTGGCATATCCTTAATGCGTCTTGCTCCAATGTATGTACAAGCGGATCTTACTCCACCTAGTATTTCAGTTATAGCAAGATCAACTGGTCCTCTATGATCTAAAGAAACAACTTTGCCTTCTGCTCCCCTATACCCGTCTTTACGGGATCCGTGTTTGACCATAGCCGCATCTGAACTCATCCCATAGAATTGGATTTTGCCATCTACGACTTGGCCGTCAGATTCATTATAACCTGCTAACATACCTCCTAGCATCACGAAGTGGGCTCCTGCTCCAAAGGCTTTCGCAACATCTCCTGGATAAACACATCCGCCGTCGGCGACAATATGTCCACCGATACCATTTGCGGCATCGGCACATTCTATTATCCCTGATAGTTGAGGAACACCCACTCCTGTCATTAATCTAGTTGTACATACACTACCTGGACCGATACCACATTTAACAATATCTGCACCACGTATTATTAGTTCTTCTGTCATCTCACCAGTAATAACATTACCAGCAATAATTGTTTTATCCGGATATTGATCTCTAATTTTTGATATAAAATGCCCAAAGTTCTCATGATAGGCATTAGCAACATCTACAGTGATAAATGGTATGTCCGGATACATAGCCAGTACTGCTTTCATTGTTTGATAGTCTACTGCATCTTCATTCCATATAGCACTAGTTCCTGTACAGACACTAATGTACTTCATTTGTATGCCTTTGGAAAGTTTTTGCCAGTCGTCTATAGAATAATGTTTTCTCATTACAGTCATCATCTTATGTTTCTGTAATACTTTAGCCATAGAAAACGTTCCAACACCATCCATATTACTTGCCATAATCGGAACACCTGCCCATTCTTGCCCACTATTATGAAACTTAAATGTACGTTCTAGTCTAACATCTCGTCTACTTTCAAGTTTACTTCTTTTAGGTTTAAACAAAACATCTTTGTAATCTAGTTTAATATCTTCTTCGATTCTCATTTGGATATCCATTCTTTAAGAAGTTTAGCATCTTTATTATTTTTTACTTGTACACGAATACCTTTTGACAATACTTTATTATCAATCTCGTATGCTGAAGTTAAGTTTTCTTTACAGAAAGTTGTTGTACTTTCCCAGAGTTCTTTGCCTTTACTAAATCCTTCTTTTTTTATCTTTGTTCCTTTTGTTACATTAAAGTTATGCGGAACATAAATTTCTTGTATCATTTTGGTTTCTCCTGTGTGTAAAAAGTGTTACTAGGGTCAAACGTTGAGGTGTCGCCTGCAACGTAATTTCCCTCTTTTGATTGTATTGCATAATTGGCATTAAAAGCCAGTGATCGTCTTTCACCTTCTCCAATAAAAGGATAAACAGTATGTAGTAAATTAGACGGAAACATCAATAATATACCTGGTTCAGGTACAAATTGCGTATGTCCTACTTCTATTATATCTCCTGCTCTCCAAGAAGAACTGTAACAAAAATTTATATCACCATCGTTATCCTGCTTGCCTTCTTTGTTAGCCATCTTTCGACGACCTTTTAAATTTGGAACTTTAAGATACAATACTGCACTAATCTGGCAACCAGTATGATTATGTAATGGATTATACTCATTTTCATATTGCGAAACTGTCCAACAAGAATTTATGGCAGTTGTAACAACATTATCTTCATTGTGATAGTCGTGTTCTTTACAACAAACATCGACATAAGTTCTTACCGCAGTTTCAAGAAACCCGCCGCATCCTGCTGTGTGTATGTCTTGTTTAAACACTTTTAACTCTTTGTTAATAACTCCTGCTAGAGCAGATCCGTGTTGTAGTGTTTTCTCATCCTCTATTAATTTATCTGACATGTTAATTAAAGCCTGTAGTATATCATCTGGTAAACGAACTGTTGCAGCCAAAGGGCCAAACCATTTAGATACTGAGAAACTTTGAGGTGGTGTTGTAAGTTGAGGATTATTTAATATTACTGTCATTTAGTGTTTCCTTCAAAATATGATGTTTCAAATTGTATACCGGCTTGACTACCCGCCACTAATTCATGTGTTACATCTCCTTCTTTCCCAGCCACTAGTTCACCTTTACGTATTTCTCCAGGGTTCTTGTTAAAGACTTGATAAGTTGCATTAAAAGCCAAACTTCTTCTTTCACCTTCTCCAATGAACGGGTAAACTGTATGTAGTAAATAAGACGGAAACATCAACAGTACTCCAGGTTTAGGAGCAAACTGTATTAAACCTCTGTCAAATAGATCTAAAGGTCTTTCAGAAGCCGAATTATAAGCAAAATTTATATCACCGTCATGGTCTGGTTTGTTTTTTTTAGTTGGAATATTTCTACGACCTTTTAAATCTGGAACTTTGAGATACAATACTGCACTTATTTCACAACCAGTGTGGTTATGTAATGGGTTATACTCATTTTCATACTGAGAAACTGTCCAACAAGAATTAATATTAGTTTTAATGATAGCACCTTTTGCTACGTTAGGTTTTCTACTAGCAACATTAGTAACATAATTACTGACACAACTCTGAAGTATACTAAGAACACCAAACTCTTCGAGATCTGTCCTGTGTACTTTTAATTCTTTGTTGATAACTCCTGCTAAACTAGTTCCATGTTCTCGTGTTTTCTCATCATTTATTAGTTTATCTGACATCTTAATTAAAGCCTGTAATGTATCATCTGCTAACTCTACTGTTGTGGTCTGAGGTCCAAACCATCTCTGAATTTCAAATTTTGTTGGCGGTGTTAATATTTGTTTATTTTTTGCTATTTCGTTTGCTTTAGTTGTTGCCATCTTTTGTTCCTAAAAATCTACATCTCTGCCGTTAATATTATAAGTGCCGTGAGTAAACCCTGCATCCATCTTTTCAACTTCAGTCATATTATCACTATCAATCCTACGATTAGGATCACGTTTCATTTGTTCTAAGCGATCCTGAGCAGGATCTTTTCCACAGACAGAGCAAACGCCTTCTGCACCACCACAACTGCCTTTTACAGAACGACCCTTTAAAAGGCCTATTGCCATTCCCGCCATAATAACTAAAAATAATACCAAGCATATTAAAAAAGTCTCCATTATTTCATTTTTTGAATATCTTTAAAAGTACATTCATCTTCGATAGTAACTCCACTGTTAGTTTCGATCCAAAGTTTTGCACCGCAACTTAAAGGTTTGTCAGGTCTATAAACCATTTTACTTGGTCCGTGTATCTCTACACTTGTGCCATAACGAGCCTTACTTCCTTCTTGTACTCTACATACAGGTAGTTCAGTATTATTCTTGTCATTCTGTTGAATGATGTTTCTGTTTATATGGATATACTTCATTATGTATATAGTACTACCTATTTAAGTAAATGTCAATCAAGCAGTTTCTAATTTAATTTCCATAGGAAATCCTTGTGTCCTTGCAGATATTAGTACTTCTACGCCTTTTTGTTCTGCAATCTCATAAGGCAGTACAGCAACTATTCCTGACCCTTTATTATTAATCTCTACACTTTTATCTTGTGCTAACTTAGGATCGTATTCAAAAAAGTTCACCAAACTACCAGATACAAAGTCAAATGTTGTGACATCATCATTCATATAAATGACCTTACAATCCATTGGCGGACTAATAGTTTCTATCTGTCTAACTTTTAATTTAGTGTTGTTAATATTACTAGTCATATAAATTCTCCATAATCATATGAGAGAGTACTAATACTCTCTCATATTTATCTGTGGTTAAGACTTAATGGTTATCTTACGAGGTTTCTTCTCTTCGGGAATGATTCTCTCTAAACTAATGTAGAGCATACCGTTCTCAAATTTTGCACTTTGCACAACAACATCATCTGATAATGTAAAGTTTCTGCTAAACTTACGTTGAGCAATTCCTCTATGAACATATGCCCCTGGAAAGTTTTGTTTTTCTTCGTCAATTTCAGGTGGGTTGTGTGAAACATTTAGAACACCTTCTGCAACGTTAATATCCAAATCTTCTTGCTTTACTCCTGCGAGTGCAATTTCAATTTGAAATTCGTTATCGTTCTTTATAATGTTGTAAGGTGGATATCCATTGCTTGATGCTTGATGATTTGCATAGCGAAACATGTCGTCTATTACTTTATCAAAGCCTACTGCGTATGGTGTTAGTTTATTGAAGTCGAGTGTGGTTAATCTTGTCATGATATAATCTCCTTTTAAGCAAGATGTTTATTTACGAAGACCCATTATGGCGTCTTCTCTTTTATTTATACCTGTAAGTATAAAATTCTAAAAATTATTTTCTATTTCTTTCTGTTTTTTCTTCCATCTAGCAATAGCCATTGCTTTAGCCTTATTTCTTTTTTCTGATGGTTTCTGGTAATATTGCTTTTCTCTGTATGTATTGAGTACTCCATCATCCTGACAAAGTCTTTTAAATTTTCTCCATGCTTTAGTAATATTGTTGTCTATTACTCTAACATACAAACCTTGTTTCTCTCTAGGTTCACGGTAGTCTCTTTTTGGTCTATCATTGAAAGCCATTAGTTGTCCTTTTGTTTTACTGTCCAATCAACTAAGAATCTTATAGGATCTTCAATTGTTTGTATGTTTATACTTGTATAATCATTAGTACTATTATAGTAGAATGTTTTAGGTTTGTCAATAAAAAAACCTGTTAAAAATTCATCTAGTGAAGTATCTAGTATAACTGTATCGCAGTTAGCATAACTGTTTAATAACCAATTTAAACTATCCGTACCGTTACTAATATATACTGTTATATTGTTATTTATGTTTCTTAAATAATCACAAACTTTAACAATATCTTCATCTTCTGCTATAACTAGAAAACTTGGCTGGTCCATAACATATATGTTAGGTTCAGTTACTACTGTAAGTTTATTCATCTTGTTGCTATCATTGTTAAATGTAAACTACAAACTCTTAGTTTCAATGTACCTGTCCATTCATATACAATAATCTTTGCTCTTTCGCCTAGTTTAGATTTTTCATACTGACATTCGTAATCTTTAGGCAAATGTACTCCGCCTTCTTGTAGTGTAGTTTTTACATCTTTGGATAATTTATCTTTATATTTGTCGTCTATCCAACTGCGAGCAAGTGCTCTACTTAGGATATCAGGAAGAAGTGCTTTTACACTTTCCCTATCCATTAAATTTAAATCTTCTTCTACTAACTTGAACTTATAAACATATTCTACAATATTTGTATCTTTATAAGGAACTAAATCCGTTGTCATTGATTATATCTACTCTTCTTTTTCGTATGGTATCCATCCTACAAGTTCATCTTGTTCTTGTGGAGTTAAGTCTTCCATTTCTATCTCACCGCGTTGAACTTTACTACTGAGATAATCGATATACTCTGCATTATCTAAATAAGTTGTTGTTCTTGATTTTGGTATTTCTATCCAGTTCTGACTTGTAAATTTATATAATTTATTTGGTAACATATCTACTCTAATAAACAAGTCACCTTTTTGAGAATTATAGTGTTCTGGAAATCTTGTTCCAAAGTCTACGTTTACACCATCCGGAACTTTTAGGTCAATACTTTCCGTGCTAGAATTAGTAAGGACCTCTAAGACTTTTTTTCGTCAGTTACCTGTGCAACTAAATCATCGCCAAATTCGTCTTTTTCTATTAACTGATACTTCTGTGCCATCTTAAGAACAACTTGATCTCTTCGTACAATCTCTGCTTCTAATTCTGAAATTTGGTTTATTAGGTCTTCGATACGTTTTTCAAAAACACCTGCACCTTCAACTAGTTTATCAATGTGTACTTTATGTGTATCTCTTTCTTGTTCTGTAGCAACAACCTTATCTACTAATGCACCTGACTCTGCTTTTGCTTCATCAAATGCCTTAGCCAGTGCATCACGTTCTGCTATCATCTTATCATGCTCTGCTTTTAATTTAGCATATTCACTAGCATCAATGTTTCCCATATTGGAGTCGAGAAGTTTCTCTAACTCGTCTATTATTTCGTTATGTTTTTTTAATTGCATTTCTAGTTCCTTTAGTCTCGGGTCTTCGACTCTTATAATTTTTTCTTTAATCTTAGGTTTATTTAGGTTACGATCTTCTCTCCACCAACCTATTGTCATTGTACCTGCTAGTACTAAACAAACTGCTAGAGGATCAAATACTGCAACAATAATAATTATAACCCATCTTACTGCATCTTCTAATAGATTACGATCTGCTTCTCCGTAAATTAATTCTGCAATATACTTTACAGGTCCAACCTCTGCTTCAAACTGTCTATACTGTTTTTCAAATACAAACTTTTCTTCTCTAAGACTGTCTAAGTCAGGCTGAACACTTTCAATAAGTCTTTCTAATTCTGCAATCTTAACATCGACACCTTCGTTGGTTGTTCCTGCATTATCAGTATACTTTGCAATATTTTTATTTGCACTAATAATTGTATTGCTTATACTGTTACGAATCTTTTCAATACGTTTTTCTGTATCGTTAATCTGCTTTGCTAATTTAGCATTTATTTTTCTAATTTCTCTTTGTACTGCACTAGCAACACCAAGTTCACTTTTCTTTGCTTTTGAAATAATTAAATTTAGCCTATCTCTTTCAGGCTTCTGTCTTAGACGTAGTGCTTCGCCCTTTTTAACGTTGTCTACATCAGGAGTAAACACTCCGCCGGTTGTAGTACCTTGACTTGTGTATGCTTCAACGTCTCTATCTAATACTGCTAGTCTTTTTTCTGATTGTACAATCTCTGCTTGTGTTCGTGCCTGTGCATCATTTAAACGTTTGTTTTGTTGTGCAATTTCTTTATCTGCTTGTGCTTGTAACCCTGGCACTTTAGCATTTTCTGCATCAATCTGTGGTTGTATTCTTTTGTTTGCATCACTAATACGTTTTTGTTCACGTACAATTAAATTATCAAGTCTGCCACTGTTGCCTCCTTGATTAAGTCTTAAGATATCTTCTGACCAGCGATTAACTTTTGCATCAATACGATTCATCTTTTTATTGATGACATCTACTTGTGCTATTTGTTCTGTACCCATAGCACTTTGTTCTATATGACTCTTACTAAGAAAACCAAATACACCCATGCTTGTAATAAACATTAAAACAACAACTGCCGTACATAAATATGTTTTCATTATAAAAGGTGCACGACGCCAGTTTTGGTGTAGCCACACTGTTGCTAATAGTTTACCAACTTCTAGTACACTACCCATAAGAACAATGGGAAGGAAAGCCGCGGCAAAGATTGCCGTCAATCCAATTATACTGTAGTACGCCGCTATCACACTGATAGATATGGCTACTAATAATGTGAGTAAACCTAAAAACATTATATCTTATTTAAACAGTTTTTTGCAAGTTTGTCAACTTAATTAAAGTAGAACGTCATCATGTCTATATGACCAATAGTGTAGGTTACATAGCATCCTGAATCAAATAGTATTCCATCATCTGGAAAGGCATAATGTTCGTTAGTGTTGTCTGTTCCAACAGTTCTTGCTTTAAAAAGGATTGTACCTGGAACTCCTGCTGTGAGACCATTATGGAGATTAATTAT
>ENA-OSJC01000314-OSJC01000314.1-marine-metagenome-genome-assembly--contig:-NODE-314-length-49060-cov-6.109242_pt1 | contig 49060 bp, 38 predicted proteins | sample MGYA00237885_ERZ534234 | MGnify/ENA primary metagenome ERZ534234 (study PRJEB26413, sample SAMN06343907) | marine metagenome | isolation source: coastal waters | place: Atlantic Ocean: West Antarctic... | reverse complement strand
GTGTCTGCGGTGATTAGGATATCATTGGTTGAGCAAGTCTCTATATCTTCCCCTAAACTTACACTAATGGGGAAAAAATTGATTGAAAATGACTCTGTGTCAAAACAAGTGGCAGAAGCATCTTGTATACGAACAAATATTTGCTCTACTGCACCAGTAATTAGGTAAGCATTTGGAATTAAAATAGGCGAAGCACCACTACTAGCATCTGCAGCAGTATTATGATAGCTTATGTCAAAATCTGTTGGGTTTTGAGATCCTAAAACAACTCCATCATTAACCGTTAAATCAAAAATACCTGTATTAATAGCGTTATCACACTGAAATAAATCATCGGGGGCGTTGGCAACAGGAACATCGAGAAAGAGTATCTCTATCTGGTCAGAAACTATACATGCAGTATCTAAGGCGTTAAAAACCTCAACACTGTATAGGCCTGAGTTTGGTGCGGTTACTGTAAAAGTAGTATTTCCAGGTGTGCTTGGACCTTGAGAGACACCATTAAAAAACCACTCATAGGATAAGCCAGCCGCTCCATCAGTGTCTGCGGTGATTAGGATATCATTGGTTGAGCAAGTCTCTATATCTTCCCCTAAACTTACACTAATGGGGAAAAAGTTAATCGTAAAAGACTCTGTATCAAAGCAAGTGTTAGTTGCGGCGTCAGCTATACGAACAAATATTTGCTCTACCGTACCCGTTATAAGATACGTTGTTGAATTTAAAATTGGAGCAGCACCACTTAGAGCATCAAAAAAACTATTGTGATAAGTGATTGTATAATCTGCAGGTATTTGAGCGCCTAAGACAACAGCGTCATTAACCGTTAAATCAAAGATCCCATTATTTATACCATTATCGCACTGAAATAAATCATCAGGTGCATTAGCTATAGGTTGATTATTAAAAATAATGTTAATTTCATCTGAGAGTATACAAGTGATATCTGCAGGATCAAAAACCTCTACAGTATAAACACCAGAGTTGGGAGAGTTAACAGTAAAAGTATCATCTCCAACGGTGCTTGGTCCTTGAGACACTGTATTGTAAAACCACTGGTAAGAAAGACCTGGAGTCCCGTCGGTATCAGCAGTTAATAAAACGGCAGTAGCATCACAAGTTTGTTGGTCTTCTCCTAAATCTAGGGTAAAAGGATTTGATGTTGTAATAAGTACATCATCCTCAACAACAGTGATGGCGCCGTCACAGTTAAGATATGATGCACGGGCTGTATACACCTCTGTTTCAGAGGGACATACTGTAATATCTGGGGTGTTGCCAATTACATCTCCAGAGGCATCCAACCACTCAAAATTAACGTTTGAGGGCCCATTGGGTGTAAATCGCCATGCCTCTGGATTGCTAGGCAAAACCTCCCAATCTCCAGTGTTACGTCCTGGAGGAGTATACCCTAGATTCCCTGCCTGGTTTTGAATTCCTATAACGGCGTTACCATCATTCCATCCACAGCCAGATGGCCTGGACAAAACATACACCTCGATAACATTGGTGGTCTCATAAATAACCATCTGTGAGGTCATACGAGTGGAAGTACAACCAAAATAAAATATATTTGGCATACTAACTACCATGGTACGGCAAGGGGCCTCCCCTAGAACTTGATAGTTTATATCTGAAGTAGGTGGGCTGGGGGCTGGATTGACATCCATATACACACCAAATATGGTATTTCTAAATAATTGCGGGCTAGGTATTGATGCATCAAAACCCCATTCACAAAATCCACCAGGAGGGTTTGAATTTAAATCAAAAGAAATAACACCATTAGATCCAATAACAATCTCATCATAGGTGCCGCCAAAAAAACAAAAGTTAAAAGGTAAATCAATTGCTGGAGACCAGACATCATCTGTATCTGCAGATACAGCGGTACCGCCTATAAAAGGAAAAGGTGCGTATGGTATTGATGTGATTTCATAACTAGTGGTTTCACCAGTTTCAAGAAAACTTGCAGATAAATCAACACAACCTCCACCTGCGCAGTTTACATTGGCATCTTCACCAGCGTATACATTAGGGCAACCAGGGCCTTGTGAAAACCCGTTTGTAAAAGCAAGCAAAAGCATTGCTGTTAGTAGAAGTAGATTCCTTATTTTTAATTTTTTCATAGCATGTAAATAACGCTTGAAAATTAAGAAAATTTTATGAAATTATTACTATCTAAGACCACAAAATAATGAAGAAGAATCCCTAGATTCCATATTGGTATTTTAGTATCTTTGTGAAGTTCATTTATGCCACAAGAAATAGAAAAAATGGAAATAGAAAATAAGCTTCAAACACCTGAAGAAAATCATTTAGACCACCACAGCGCAAGTCACGAAACACCTTTAAGAAAGGATGCCTTTGACATCTCTGACAAAGATAAAATTGAAAGTATTACAGATGATGTAAAACGCATCATGAACACCCTAGGGCTAGATCTTACTGATGATAGTCTTAAAGACACTCCAAAGAGAGTTGCTAAAATGTTTGTGAGTGAAATATTTGGCGGTTTACATCCAGACAGAAAACCAAAAGCATCCACGTTTGAAAATAAATATAAGTATAATGAAATGCTGGTAGAGAAAAACATCTCTTTATACTCTACCTGTGAGCATCATTTACTACCTATTGTAGGAAAAGCACACATCGCCTACATCTCAAACGGGACAGTTGTTGGACTTAGCAAAATGAACCGAATTGTAGACTATTTCGGTAAAAGACCACAGGTACAAGAGCGCCTAACTATGCAGATTGTAAAAGAGTTACAAAAGGTACTAAACACGCAGGATGTTGCCTGTGTAATTGACGCAAAACACCTGTGCGTAAACTCAAGAGGAATTCGTGATGTAGATTGCAGTACAGTAACCAGCGAGTTTGGTGGCGCTTTTAAAAATACAAACACTAAAAGAGAGTTTTTAGATTATATTAAATTTGACACTTCTTTTTAGTAGCTTTATACTTTCTAGAAAAAAGCATGCGCTACATTAATTAACAATACAAAGGCGCATACACTCAAGTAAATGCACCTAGTGATAAAAAAAATGGAACTACATAAAACACAAACACTTTATATCTACAATTCTATTTCAAAAAAGAAAGAGAAGTTTAGCCCCATCAATAAAGGAGCAGTAGGAATGTATGTTTGTGGACCCACTGTGTATAGTAATGTACACATGGGAAATTGTAGGACATTTCTATCTTTTGATTTAGTGTTTCGGTATTTAAAACATCTTGACTATAAAGTTAGGTATGTACGCAACATTACAGATGCAGGACATCTAGAAAACGACGGAGAAAGTGGCGAAGATCCAATAGCGAAGAAAGCGAAGTTGGAGAATATAGAGCCTATGGAAGTGGTCCAAAAATACACCGTAGATTTTCACCAAACTATGGCAAAATTTAATGCCCTACCACCAAGTATTGAACCCACTGCCACTGGACACATTATAGAACAAATTGAAATTATTGAAAAGATTATAAAACAAGGCTATGCATACCAAGTAAATGGTTCTGTATATTTTGATGTTACTACCTTTAACAAAGATCATCACTACGGAAAACTTAGTGGTAGAAATCTTGAGGACATGATTAGCAACACAAGAGCCTTGGCTGGGCAATCTGAAAAGAAAAACCCACAAGACTTTGCTCTGTGGAAAAAAGCAGACCCTGGACACATCATGCGCTGGGCATCTCCTTGGAGTGAAGGCTTTCCTGGATGGCACCTAGAATGTACTGCCATGAGTACAAAATACTTAGGACAGCAATTTGATATTCACGGCGGGGGTATGGATTTAAAATTTCCGCACCATGAATGTGAAATAGCTCAAAGTGAAGCTATACATAAAAAATCTCCCGTAAATTATTGGATGCATGCCAACATGCTCACCCTAAATGGTAAGAAAATGGCAAAATCTACAGGAAACAATATTCTTCCCACCGAATTGTTTTCTGGAAACAACACCGTTTTAAGCAAGGCATTTTCTCCTGGAGTTGCTAAATTTTTTATGTATCAGGCCCAGTATAGAAGTATCCTTGACTTTAGCAATGACGCGCTAGTTGCCAGTGAAAAAGGATTTAATAAACTAATGGACGCCTATAGAACCATGGGTGAAATACCAAACAGTGACCACTCTACTATAGACATAAACACCTGGAGACAGTCTTGTTATGATGCCATGAATGACGATTTTAATAGCCCTATTTTAATTGCACAACTCTTTGAAGGAGTTAAGTATATAAATACACTAAAAGAAGCAAAGGCATCTATAACCAAAGAAGATTTACAGGTTTTACAAAATACTATGCATGGATTTATATTTGATGTACTTGGCCTTACAGATGCAACCTCTGAAGAGTCATCAAATGATGATAAATTATCTGGCGCTATAGAATTGTTAATTGAGCTGCGCAAGCAAGCACGAAACAATAAAGATTTTGCAACTAGCGATAAAATAAGAGATGACTTGCAACAGGTAGGCATACAATTAAAAGATGGTAAAGAAGGAACCTCGTTTTCTTTAAGCTAAAAAACCTTCTGGAAATAATTGTGTTTCAGAAAAAACAGCGTACTTATTTTGGTGAAAAATATTCTAATAGCTCCTTTTGTTTTTATTATTCGCTGCTACCAACGAATGATATCTCCCCTATTTGCTCCAACATGCAGATACACCCCTAGTTGTTCTAATTATGCATTACAGGCACTAGAAATACATGGTGTTTTAAAAGGAAGTTGGCTCTCTTTAAAAAGAATCGCTCGTTGCGCCCCATGGGGCGGTCATGGCCACAACCCAGTACCTCCAAAAAAACAAAAAGCTTAGGAATTTTAAAATCAATAAAATAGTATATTTACTAAATAACAAATCAATATTTTATGCAAGCACTAAAACTACTTTGGAATCCAACAGACGGAATAGATCTTGGTTTTTTTAAAATTCAATTTTATAGTTTAATGTTTGTGGTTGCCTTCTCTTTAGGGTGGTATATTATTAAAAAAATCTATAATAAAGAGCAAGAAAGCGAAAAAAACCTAGACAGTCTTTTTATATACATGGTCTTAGCAATCTTAATTGGAGCACGTGTTGGGCATGTGCTTTTTTACCAGAGCGAGCTTGTTTTTCAAGACCCATTGTCTATTATTTTACCCTTCAGGTTTGTGCCAGAAATAGAGTACACAGGTTTTAGAGGATTGGCATCTCATGGAGCGGCAATAGCCGTTATTGTTGCCATGTATTTTTACAGCAAAAAAGTAATTAAAAAACCAATGCTTTGGATACTTGACCGCGTGGTGATACCAGTGGCAAGTGGTGCTATTTTTGTGAGAATTGGAAATTTTATTAATTCTGAAATTATTGGAAAAGAAGTTACTGATTTCCCACTTGGAGTACAGTTTTTAAAAGAAAGTATTGGAGCTAGACAAGCAACAATTATTACCAAAATTAAAGACCCAAACAAGGCCTATGATGCCATAGCAAATGATCCCGTATTTGCAGAGACTTTGGCAAGTGTTCCTTTTAGACACCCAGCGCAGTTGTATGAATCTTTTGGATATGTTTTTGTGTTTTTAACACTTTTATACTTTTACTGGAAAACAGACAAAAGCAAACAATTAGGGTTTTTATTTGGACTATTTTTAGTGCTATTATGGACCGTCAGATTCTTTGTAGAGTTCGTGAAGGAAGCCCAAGTAGACAACAGAGGAGACTGGCTTTTAAATACTGGGCAATGGCTTAGTATTCCTTTTGTTTTGTGTGGTGTTTATTTTATGGTTCAATCCTACAAAAAAACATATAACAGTGACCCCTTATCTTAAGGGAACCACCTACTTGTTTTAGGCCTTACAACTTCATCTAATATTTGTAAACAAAACACAAAGATACTCACACAAAAACATGCTATGTATTTTAAAAAAAATACTGGTGAGGCCTTTACAAAACCTACGCTATACAGACAACTCTATAGCGGCTTATACTCAAAGGGGCTTAATGTAACACAAACAACTTCCTTTAGATAGGGCGTGCTATTTCTTATTGACTAACAACAGCCGCGGCCTATTAACATATATAAAAACAAAAATGCCTTCTGGAAAACCAGAAGGCATTTTATATATACTTAGAAATAGTAGCTTATGCTTCTACTTCTTGAGTTTTAACTTCTAGCAAATCACTTGCTTTTTTCTTTACAGTATCATACATCACTGGAGTTGCAATAAACAGTGAAGAGTAAGTTCCTACTACAACACCAACCATAAGGGCAAATATAAGTCCTCGGATAGATTCTGCTCCAATAAAGAAGATACACAACAGTACAATTAATGTAGTTAAAGAGGTATTTAACGTACGGCTTAATGTACTATTTAATGCGCTGTTAATTACTTTACTAAATGCCCATTTTGGATTGTCATTAAAGTATTCTCTAATACGGTCAAAAACAACCACGGTATCATTTAATGAGTATCCAATAACCGTTAATATCGCAGCGATGAATGACTGGTCAATCTCCATGCTAAATGGCATAATGTTTTGCGTTAGTGAGAATACTCCTAATACCAAAAGTACATCATGGAATACTGCTACTACAGCACCCAAACTAAATTGCCATCTTCTAAAACGAACTAAGATGTACAAGAACACTACAAATAAAGATCCAAATACAGCCCAGAAAGAATTTTTCTTGATATCATCTGCAATGGTAGGACTCACCTTATAGTACTCCATAATACCAGCAATCTTTGCTGTATTATCTTCTCTAAACTCATCGTAGGTCATGCCCTGCGGAAGGTAAGATTTTACACCATCGTATAGTTTCACTTGTACTTCGTTATCAATCTCTGATCCAGTCTCTCCTACTTTGTATTTTGTAGTAATTTTTAACTGGTTATTGGCACCATAGGTTTTTGCTTCTGCACTGTTAAATTGTGCAATTAAATCTTGCTCTACGGCCGAGGCATCAACATCTTGAGCGAAACGAACAGTGTATGTTCTACCTCCAACAAAATCAACACCTTGATCAAGGCTATTTGTAATTAAAGATCCTACACTTACTGTAATTAAAATAGCAGAAATCACATAAGCTATCTTACGTTTACCCAAAAAGTTTATGTTTACACCTTTAAACAAGTTTTTTGTAACCGGCGTAGAAAAAGCCAGTGGCTTCCCGTTTTTGGTATAACTATCAATAAATAATCTTGTTATAAAAATGGCAGTAAACAAAGAGGTAAGAATACCTATAAGTAACGTAGTTGCAAAACCTTGAATTGGTCCAGTTCCAAATATTAACAGGATTAAACCTGTTAGTCCTGTAGTAATATTGGCATCTAAAATTGAAGATAATGCGTTTTGAAAACCATCCTTGATACTGTCTTTTTGAGACTTACCTTTGGCCAGCTCTTCCCGAATACGCTCAAATATAAGTACGTTTGCATCTACAGAGATACCAATGGTAAGTACAATACCGGCAATACCAGGAAGTGTTAATACAGCTCCAAGACCTGCAAGTACACCAAAAATAAATAGGATGTTTACAATAAGGGCAACATCGGCAAAAGCACCAGCCTTACCATAATAACCAACCATCCAAAACAATACTAGAAGCAGTGCAATACCAAAAGAAATCATACCACTTGTAATGGCTTCCTTTCCTAGAGTTGGTCCTACAACTTCTGCCTGAATGATATCTGCAGATGCAGGTAATTTACCCGCTCTTAAAACGTTTGCTAAATCCTGTCCTTCTGTGATGGTAAAATCTCCGGTGATTTCACTTCTACCTCCAGCAATTCCTCCTGGAGAGGTTACACCCGGTGCAGAGTACACAATATCATCTAAGACAATGGCTATTTGTGATGAATTTTTATTTGCATTTTTGGTCATCTCTTCCCAAATTTTAGCTCCCTTACCATTCATCTGCATAGAAACTGCGGCATTACTAAACTGGTCATAGGTTTGAGCAGCATCTGTAACAACACCTCCAGCTAGTGGAGCTCTCATGTCTCTATTGCCTTTAATAGCATATAGTCCTGAGGTCATTACTTTGGTTCCGTCTGTTAGCTGAGTTTCTACAGGCTTTTCCCAAATAAACTTAGTAAAACGTTGTTGCTGTGGCAACAGAGCTCTTACTTGAGACATGCGCAGGTAAGAATTTACAACAGCAGTATCTTTTAATTTAAAAATCCCTAAAACTGGACGACCATTAAATCCTGGAGAAACTAGTTTTGAAAATAATGGGTTTGCCTTTTCAAGCTCCTCTTCTGTTTCTTCTACTTCTTCTCCAGCAAGTAAATCATCAACAGTACTTTGGGTGTCTGATGCATCTTGTTTTTCAACCTCGGTAGCGGGAGCCTCGTTAGCTTTTGCAAGCTGAGCTACTTTATTATTGGCGAGCTGTAAAAACCCTGCCATTTCTTCGCTCTTATATACATCCCAAAACTCAAGCTGAGCTGTGCTTTGTAATAGCTTAGAAACACGTTCTTTATCCTTGGCGCCAGGTAATTCTACCAATATACGTGCAGAGTTTCCTAAACGCTGAATGTTTGGTTGTGTTACACCAAATTTATCAATACGCTTACGCAATACCTCAAAAGCCGAGGTAATAGATTCATCAATCTTTCTATTGATTACTTTCTTTACCTCATCATTGTTCATACTAGCATTAATATCATCTTCCAATCCTTTGTTAAAGAAAATATCTGGAGAGGCTAGTACATTATCACCAGGCAATGCTTCAAAAGCGATGTAAAAAGACTCTAGAAAAGTATCTTGAGAATCTTTCTGTAATTCACCGGCATTGGCAAGTGCTTGATTAAAGGCAGGGTCTTTAGTATTATTTGATAATCCCTTTAAGATATCCTGTACAGAGATTTGGAGGATCACATTAATACCCCCTTTTAAATCTAATCCTTTATTAAGTTCTTTTTCTTTAGCGGTTTTGTAGTCAATACCCATCATAATTGGATAACTAGAAACGCTATCAAGATAGGCGGCTTCTGCAGCTGCTCTTTTGTTGGGTTGATCTTTAGTGAACTTTGTATTTGCATACTGAGTTGCATTGTCTTCTACTGTATTTGCAAGATATGTGTATGATAATTGGTATAAACTTACCAAACCAAACAAAATCGCAAATAGTGTAATGAGTCCTTTATTTTGCATGTTGTTGTTTTTTATTGTCAAATTTTTGTCGGGCGAATATAAAAAGTATTGCCCGATTTGACACTATGTATTAAAAATAAAATAGTTGAATTTGTTCTTTGATGTTAAAGAACACAAAAAATAGTGTGGTTAAGATGTGTAGCTAGATATAAAAATAGAGGGATATACTTCTACTATTTTAAAGAAAAGACCTACTACAGTTTGTTAAACTATTGGGCCTGCTCTTACTTGTGGAATCTTATAAGAAAATTCAGTAAGACCTAATGAAACAGCTCCTTGTGCTATAAAAGAAATTTCAGTGATTTTATTTTGTTGCGCGATTTGATTGCCGCCTATGGCGCCATACACCTTTGCGATATAGTATCTATGAGTTTTACCTTCAAAAGTAAATACAAGCCCGTTTAAATCTGGCTCTATATCAGACTGTTTTTGAATTTCGTATACATCAAATTTATAGACAGACCTAGTGTTAAAAGGAGGGGTTTGATTTTTGGGGGTACTACTACCAGAAGCAACTCCATCAAGCAGCTCTTTTTTTGAAGAAAGCATACCCTTTATAGATTGTGTATCTATGGTACTGTAGTAAGATATCGTTACATCACCATTTGCGCCTTGTTGTACTTTTATGCTTTGGGCGCCTATGGCCTTAAGCTCTTTTGTTACAGTTGCTATGGTTCTTTGAGCACTGGCAAGACTAATGGTATCAACCTCAAACTCAACAACTATTTGTTGATTAGGCTGGGTAATTTGCTCCAGGATTAGCCCTATAAGGGCTACTAGAATTATAAAGGAGCGTAAATACCATTTTGGTTGCATGACAACAAATATAAAAAAATAAAGACTGTATTGCTACAGTCTTTATCAATATAATAAGATTAAAATAATAGTCTTAGAAACTTAACAAACCATTGGTTTTTGTAACACCTGCTGCACTTTGTTGCATGTGTGCTTTTTCTGAGTCACTTAAATCTATGGTTACAATTTTTTCGATTCCTGTTCTACCCAAAACTACAGGAACTCCAATACATAGATCGTTAAGCCCATACTCACCCTCTAGGAGTACAGAGCATGGAAATATTTTTTTCTGATCACAAGCAATAGCTTGAACTAAACCAGACACTGCTGCGCCTGGGGCATACCAAGCAGAAGTACCTAATAATCCAGTTAGTGTAGCTCCTCCTACTTTAGTTGCTTCTCTAACTGCATCTAAACGCTCTTGAGATATAAACTGTGTTACAGGAACACTATTTCTTGTAGCCAAACGCGTTAAAGGAACCATTCCTTTATCACTATGACCACCAATTACCATACCATCAACATCACTAATTGGAGCCTGTAAAGCCTCTGCCAAACGGTACTTAAAACGTGCACTATCTAGAGCGCCACCCATACCAATAATTCTGTTTTTTGGTAATCCTGTTACCTTATGTGCTAAATAAGTCATGGTATCCATGGGGTTGCTAACAACAATTAAAATAGTGTCTGGAGAATGTGCCACCAAACTAGTAGCTACCATTTTCACAATACCTGCATTAATACCAATTAACTCCTCACGAGTCATACCTGGCTTACGAGGTATACCACTTGTAATAACACAAATATCACTATTTGCTGTTTTATTATAATCATTGGTAGAACCAACAATACGGGTATCAAAACCATTTAATGAAGCCGTTTGCATTAAATCCATCGCTTTACCTTCTGCGAATCCTTCTTTAATGTCTAATAAAACCACTTCACTTGCAAAATTTTTAATTGCAATATACTCTGCACAACTAGCACCTACGGCGCCTGCACCAACAACTGTTACTTTCATATATATGTTCCACCAAGGCGGAAATCTTATTTGTGGTTTGTCTTTTACTTACAAACCGAATTAAACTTCATTTAATATTTTTTTGAAACTTGATAATTCTAAAATTTCGTTGTAAAAATACAACTATATGTAAGAAATCTAAAGTTCTTTACAATTTATAATGTATTGAAAAATTGGTGTTTAGAAATTTACCGATGGTAATGTTTGAAGCCACATACCAGTTATCGAAATGGTAATTCACTCCTATATTTCCGCGCATCATACTACTGGTATCTTCTAGGGCTTTAAAAGCTTCATTTAAAAGCCCTAATAAGAAATCTCCCTCTCCTCCCATGGTATAGGTAAACTGGTTTGCAGAAACCGCCAAAGCGCCCACGAACTCAAATCTATCAACTCTTTTTGAGGCAATAAGTTGTCCTGTTACCGCATTTGCATCTACCGTTAAAGAGTTAATAACAGCCAATGCAGCTTGATCTGGATCGGTAGCGGTAATTTCAAATCCATCAAAGAAAATTTTTGAATCAAATAAAGAGTACGCAACTTGCACGGCAACTTGAAGTGCCTGAGAATCTGCATTGCCCCTCAACCAATACTGGCTTATATTGTGTTTGATTGCGCCTCCAAATGTTTGATAACCTGAGGCATCAATTTTTACCTCTGGGACATACTGTAATGTAAGCTCTGTTTGCCCCCAAAGCCCAATAGAGCCTTGCAGGTATGGATAATAAAAAACCTGTTGGTTTGCACCTTCAAATGTTTGCAACTCATAATCATCCTCGCCTAATATGAAATCATAAAAAACGCTGGTTTCTCCTCCTAAGGCTGTTGGCACCTCAGCTGTTTGAGCATCTCTAATATCCAAACGAGTAAAGTCTGAATCATTTACTACAAATGATTTTTGAGCATCAGAAACTGGCAAAGCATTTACGTGCAAAGACACATCTACCTGATACAACTCTAGACTCTTGGCAGAACTATACCAAGATCCTGTAGATTGATACACAGCGGCCTGTGCAGCTGGAGAGACATACTTATCACTAATTAAAAGCATATCAACTAAGAAGTCTTCAACATCAGTAAGATACGTGTTTTGAGCAGCAGTAATCACTGGAAATAAAAAAAGAAAAGCAATACAGTGCATTGCTTTTCTTGTTGGAAGAATATTTTTACGCATCGATATTGGCGTATACAGCGTTTTTCTCAATAAACTCTCTACGAGGTGGTACCTCATCACCCATTAGCATAGAGAACACTCTATCTGCCTCTGCGCCGCTATCAATAACAACTTGACGTAGGGTTCTAAATTCTGGATTCATGGTGGTATCCCACAACTGGCTGGCATTCATCTCTCCTAGACCTTTATAGCGCTGGATTTTACTACCATCTCCAAACTCCTTCATAAAAACGTCTCGCTCTGCATCATTCCAGGCATATTCTTTCTTGGCTCCTTTTTTAACTAAATATAAAGGTGGCGTGGCAATATATACATTCCCGTTTTCTACCAATTCTTTCATGTAACGGAAAAAGAATGTAAGTATTAAAGTAGAAATATGACTACCATCTACATCGGCATCACACATAATTACTACTTTATGATATCTTAACTTCGAGATGTTGAGCGCCTTGCTATCCTCTTCTGTACCTATGGTAACTCCAAGGGCTGTGAAAATATTTCTTATTTCTTCATTTTCAAACACCTTGTGCTGCATGGCCTTCTCCACATTCAAGATCTTTCCACGCAGGGGTAAAATTGCCTGAAATTTTCTATCACGTCCTTGTTTTGCTGTACCACCTGCAGAATCTCCCTCGACCAAGAAAACTTCGCATTTTTCTGGATCTTGCTCTGAGCAATCACTCAGTTTTCCTGGCAAACCACCGCCACTCATCACCGTTTTACGTTGTACCATCTCACGAGCCTTACGAGCTGCATGTCTTGCCGTTGCAGCCAAAATTACTTTCTGAACAATGGTTTTGGCATCTGCAGGATTTTCTTCTAAATAGTTTTCTAACATTTCAGAAACAGCTTGGCTCACCGCAGAGGTTACCTCACGGTTTCCTAATTTTGTTTTGGTTTGTCCTTCAAATTGAGGCTCTCCTACCTTAACAGAGATAATAGCTGTTAATCCCTCTCTAAAATCATCTCCGGCAATATCAAACTTTAATTTATCTAACATACCTGAAGCATCTGCATACTTCTTTAGTGTGTTTGTTAACCCGCGGCGGAAACCACTTAAGTGGGTCCCTCCCTCGTGTGTGTTAATGTTGTTTACATAAGAATGAAGATTCTCTGTATATGAGGTATTATACACCATAGCAACCTCAACAGGAATACCATTTTTCTCCCCTTCCATAGAAATAACATCGCCGATGAGCATCTCACGATTACCATCTAAAAAACGAATAAATTCTTTTAAGCCTTCTTCACTATAAAACGTCTCTCCTTTAAAAGAACCATCCTCTTCTGTAACACGCTTATCTTCAAGAGTAATAGTAAGCCCTTTGTTTAGGTATGAAAGTTCTCTTAAACGATTTGCTAAGGTGTCATAATTATATTCTAAAGACTGCTGAAAAATCTCATGATCTGGCTTAAAGGTGACCATTGTTCCACGAAAATCTGTAGTTCCAACAGATTTTACAGGATACATAGATTTTCCTCGCTCATATTCTTGCTCATATATTTTACCATCGCGATATACCGTAGCCTTTAAAGCACCAGATAAAGCATTTACAACAGAAACTCCTACCCCGTGCAAACCACCAGATACTTTATAACTGTCTTTATCAAACTTACCACCTGCGCCAATTTTAGTCATTACAACTTCAAGAGCAGAGATACCTTCTTTTTTGTGAATATCTACAGGGATACCACGACCATTATCTGTCACGGTAACACTATTATCTTCATTGATCCAAACATTAACGGTATCACAATAGCCGCCCATTGCCTCATCAATAGAATTATCTACTACTTCATAAACCAAATGGTGTAACCCTCTTACTCCAACATCCCCAATATACATCGATGGACGCATACGCACATGCTCCATACCCTCTAAGGCCTGGATTTGATCTGCACCGTAATTCCCTTTATTTTGTTCTTCGCTCATATATAGTTAAATTCAAAATTTTTATATGTTACCCTAAAAAAACAAGTCAAAACAAACGGCAAAAAAACCGTGTTTAGACTTAAAATTTAGGACCTAAACAAATATAACCAAACAGACAGGAAAACCTAGTAATTATAAAGGCTTTAGCGGCTAAGTTATTAACAAATAATTGTGAAAAACCATGCTGTTTTTTTTAAAGAAAACCTGTAGCTTGCAGTAATGTTTTTAGGTTAAAATTAAATTAAAAACACGTTTTTAAAATCATTAGTCCACACAAACAACAAAAACAATCTCAAAATGAAAAAAATTATTTTAAAATGGTATCCAGTAATCTTAGCATTCCTTTGTTTATTATACTCTGTAGGCTATGGTATTATGGGTATGACAGAAGAGGCTCAATATTCTGCACATTGGCCAGGCACTATATTATTGTTTGCAATAGCAATTAGACAAAGAAGAACAACATGAATGTAGGATTTTTTGTAATAGGCGCCATCATATTCTCTGTATACATAGGGTTGACATTTTGGAATATTTTTTACTCTCACAAGAAACAAAGAGAGGAGAACTACCCAAATTTGAAAAATAACAAAACGGTTAATATTGAATCATCTTCTGAGCAAGAGTAAGTTAAAAACTTACAATAAGATAACTCAAAAGTGCATAAGTGGCCTATAAAGTTATAGAATGATAAAAAAAACTCAGCAAAAATTAAAATAAAAAAACAACATGAAAAATTTAAAATCGACAATCCTTTTTTGTGTACTTGCCTTAATGACAAGTCAATTTAGCTTCTCTCAAGAGTTTAAAAAACTAGACAAAAGCCCTATGGATGTGGCTTCATTCCCCTCTAGTTATAAGATTTCTGACAAAACTATAAAAGCAACCTACTCTAGACCACAATTAAAAGGCAGAGCACTATCTAAACTAGCACCTAATGGAAAAGTTTGGAGAACAGGCGCTAATGAAGCAGCTCAAATTACATTTTACAAACCAATGATGGCTGGAAAAACTCTTATCGAGCCAGGAACCTATTCTTTATTCACTATCCCTGGTGAGAAACAGTGGACCGTAATTATAAATAGTGAAATTAACCTTTGGGGAGCCTACTACTACAATCAAAAAAATGATATAGTAAGAGTACAGGCTTCGATCACTAAAGGGGAGACAGAGGCGTTCTCTATTGCTTTTAGCGAAGTAGAGAATGGCACACAAATGCACCTTGGTTGGGGTCCCGTAATTGCAACCACCACTTTTACCAATCCAAGACGCGCTAGAGAGTAAAATAGCATCAAGCAAAACCATAAAAAAAGCCTAGAATAGATATTCTAGGCTTTTTTTATTAAAATGTACTGAGTCTATCTACTATAATTTGGAGACTCTTTTGTAATAGTTACATCATGGGGATGACTCTCGTTAATACCACTAGCGGTTATTTTAACAAACCTACCCGTGTCTTTTAATGTAGCAACATCTTTAGACCCGCAATATCCCATACCTGCTCTTAAACCACCGATAAATTGCGTCATACTCTCTAATAATTCACCTTTATAAGGCACACGCCCCACAATACCTTCAGGTACTAATTTTTTAATATCATCTTCAACGTCTTGAAAATATCTGTCTTTAGAACCTTGTCTCATTGCCTCTACAGAACCCATACCGCGGTAGCTCTTAAACTTTCTACCTTCAAAAATGATCGTTTCTCCTGGAGATTCTTTTGTACCTGCAAGTAAAGATCCTAACATAACACAATCTGCTCCTGCAGCAATAGCTTTAGGAATATCACCGGTGTAACGTATACCTCCATCTGCAATAACAGGAACACCAGAGCCTTTAATAGCCGCAGCAACTTCTAGTACCGCAGAAAACTGTGGAAACCCAACACCTGCAACCACACGTGTGGTACAAATTGATCCAGGACCAATACCTACCTTAACGGCATCTGCACCAGCATCAACCAGATACTTTGCAGCTTCTGGAGTAGCAATATTACCAACCACTACCTCAAGGGTTGGAAATCGTTTCTTTACCTCTTGCAAGACTCTCACCACACCTTTTGTGTGCCCATGAGCTGTATCTATAACAACAGCATCTACATGAGCAGCTACAAGGGCCTGAGCTCTCTCTACTACATCTGGTGTTACACCAAGTGCTGCAGCTACGCGTAACCTACCAAAAGTGTCTTTATTGGCTGTAGGCTTTAAGGTAAGTTTTGTAATGTCTCTAAATGTAATTAAGCCTAGCAAAGTTCCATCGTCTTGTACAACAGGTAGCTTTTCAATTTTATTTTTTTGCAAAATTGCCTCTGCTTCCTGTAATGAAGTACCCTTGGCAACTGTTACCAGATTTTCGCAGGTCATGATATCTTCCAGCTTTCTTTCGAAGTTTTTTTCAAAACGCAAATCACGATTGGTTACAATACCAATTAATTTTCCTGACCCGTCTATAATTGGAATACCACCAATACGATACTCTCGCATTGTCTTTTGAGCATCACCAACAGTATTGTCCTTGTTAAGTGTTACAGGGTCCTGTATCATACCACTCTCTGCTCGCTTTACCTTTCTAACCTCTGCGGCCTGCTGGTCAATGGTCATGTTTTTATGCAAAACACCAATACCACCTTCTCTTGCAATAGCTATGGCCATTGCGCTTTCTGTTACCGTATCCATGGCTGCAGAAACAATGGGTACGTTTAAAGTAATATTTCTAGTAAATTGAGTTTTTATAGAGACCTCTCTAGGAAGAACTTCAGAAAAGGCTGGTACTAAAAGTACATCATCGTAGGTAAGCCCTTCTCCAATAATTTTATTTTCGTGTGCAGTCATTGCAATCAAGATTAAACGTTGAAAAGAAATACAACGTTATTAGTGTTTAATTGCGTGTAAATATACTATTATTTATTATGATTGTAAGACTTAACATTTATAAATTAGTACTACAGCTTAAACTGTAACAAGGCATAAAAAGTTCTTGGCTGGCTTGGAATAATCCCGGGACCTGGATACCCCGTAGCTCTTCTTGTAAAATAATTAGTATTGAGTAGGTTGTTAATACCAGATTCAATTTTAAATTTTTTGTAGGTATATGACAAAGAAAAATCTAGTATATCATAAGACGGAATTTCACCTATCACACCGCTTTGACTGCTTAAATCTCTAGGCGAATTAGTCGCATCTGTAAATTGTTTTGACAAATAAGTGTATTGTAAACTGCTTAAAAAGTCTTTATAGCCAAAAGAGACTCCTGTCTTTAGGTTTACTTTGGGTATAAACTCTACTTCTTTACCTTCCACATTATTTTCTTGAGATTGTATGTATTCACTTTCTGTGTAAGCAAAATTCACAAAAGTATTTAATCTGAAATTCTCGATGGCCGAAAAGGTCTCCCATACGTTCCAGTCTAAAAAACTTTCGACACCATAGGTAATAGCATCCCCAATATTTCCTCTAAAACGCTCATCTTCTATGTCACTTACTGCTCTCAAAACAATACCAAGCCTATCTTGATAACTCAATAAAAACACTCCAACATCATAGGAGAGCTTCTTTTTGTAGCGCCCGCGAGTCCCTATATCAAAAGTATAACCTTGCTCGTCTGTAATATTTGGATCTATTGTTAATGAGGGATTGGTGATTCTAATATCACTAAAGGTAACAGATCTATAGTTTTGACTCATATTTGCATAGAATTCTTTGGCGCTACTGGTCTTATAGCTAGCACCAATTCCTAACAACATGAAATTTCGTTCAAAATTACGATTGTCTGATATGGTTTCATTTAAAATAGTATTTCCTGCCAAGTCGAATAAAATTTTCTTAAAGGCACCTTGACTTTCTGTTTTAATATAATCTATTCTAACACCTGGTGTTATGCTAAGTTTTTTTGAAATTTTAAAAATATGCTCAGAAAACAATGCTAGATTCAAATTAGGAAAAGTAAAATCACTTTGTCTGGAATAATTTGGAAACTCAGCATCTGCAAAATTAAAATTAGCATCTACCCCATTGCTTCCTGGTCCTTGGCGTTCATTATTATTTGATTGATAATATTTTGCACCCACCAATAATATTTGCTCTTTTTTAAACAGATTATATCTTGTTAGCATACGGCTTTCTGCTCCCCAATTTTTGAAATTACCAACAATTAAATCTCTAGGGGCCTCTAAATCATCCACCTGAGACACTCTATTCTCTCTAAATCCAACAGATTTTCTTGAAGCATCTAATGCAAATACGGTAAGACTTAGATCTGTTTTTGAGGATACCGAATGATCGAAGCGCAATGAATATAGTTTCCAGTCTACATCAAACCAATTTCTAGATCTATTACTAAAATTAGGTTCGTCCTCAAACTGGGCATCAGTTAATCCTCCGGGCTGTTTTGCTAAATAATCTAAAAAGCTAAACTCAAAAGACACTTTTGTTTTATCTGTAAAAGCATAGTCGATATGTGTATATGCATTGTATGACTCAAACTGAGAGTTAGGCCTAAATCCATTACCCTTTTTGTAATTAAAATAACTGTAATAACCTACTTTACCAACAGTGCCACTAAGGCTATTAAAACTGGTAAACAAATCGTTACTTCCAATAGATTGGCGAGAGACCAAACCTATCTTTTTTAATCTATCAGGTGTCTTTAATTTAAAATTTACTAGTCCTCCAAACTGGGTTCCATACTGTAATGAGGCAGCACCTCTCACAATCTCAATTTCATCTATTGCCTCTGCAGGAGGAGTATAATAACTCTCTGGGTATCCCAAAACATCAGCAGAAATATCATAACCATTTTGCCGTGTATTAAAGCTGGATGTTCTATTTGGGTCTAAACCTCTACCCCCAATATTAAGCTGTAAACCCGCATCATTACTTTCAAAAATATTTAAACCCACAACCTGGGCATAAATCTGCCTTGCATTACCACTAGCTAGATTTGCAGTAAGATTGTCTAGCACCACGACTTCACTCTTTTTTCCTGCATAAATTGCAGTACCCTCCACCTCTCTTAATTGACGTAATGCAAAAACTCTTTCTTTACGTTTAGTAATAACAACCTCACTTAATGTTTCCCCTAAGGTTGGCAAAATAAAAATAAGTTTGGTGTTTGCTGAAATTCTCTTTGTTGCCTCAACCACTTCGTACTCAAAAGAAAAAGCTACAAAATCATAGAGACCTGTAGAAACATCTTCAAACGTAAACTCTCCTAAACTGTTTGTTTTTACTGAAGTAGAAAGTGTTGTATTATATACTTGTGTATTGGCAATAGGAGCTTTTGTTTCTTCAGAAATTACAGTACCAAAAATTGTGAATTGCGCTTGAACATGCATAGAAATAAACAAAAAAAGTATGACCAAATAATGGGTAATGTGCTTCATAAATTATATGCCTTGAATGGTATCATTAAATTCTAGAATCCAATCTTTATGCTTAAAAGTATCTTCTATATCTAACAGGTTAACCTCTGGGTTTATAAATGGTTGGCTCAACCTTCCATTAAGGGCCACATAACTCTCCACGTGCACCGCTATGTTTTTGTGGCCTTGAGACTTAAAATGAGTCCCTAGATAATGAGCATACTCTAAAATAAAATCAGGCTGGGTACTCATTTGTTTCTCTTGAAATGAAGTTAAAAAATCACTGTTGTTTACAGCAAATTGAGTCCCTGTTTTTGTGTTTTTAACTATAAATTGTGCATATCCTGCTTTTTCCATTAACATAACACGCCAAGAAAAACGATACCCTTCTTCAGTCCAAAACAACTCTCCTGGATACATTAAATAACGAAATGGTAAAAGTAATTGAACTGTAATAAAAAGGCCTACAACGTAAGGAGCTATTTTATAATTAGTAGCGCGATTTACCTCTAAAAAACTCACTCTATTAAATATACTTAATCTCTTTAAAATGGCAGAAAAAAATAAAAGAATACGTTCATGAAAATGTGCGTTAAAAAAGATCAAAGTGCTAATTATCATGATGTACGGAAACATTCCTATTGGAAATAAAACACGTGTTAATAGATGAAATATAACTACTAAAACAAAAGCAATAGAGCGAGTGGGTTTATAAAGCAATAAAAAAGGAATAAATAGATCATAAAAGGCACCGCCCCAGCTAAAAGCATAATGCACCCATTGCTTTTGTAACATGTTACCCAAAAGAGGAATATCATACTTAGAGGGAAGCCAAATTTGTAGCGGCATTGCCTCTAGTAACCAGTCACTGTTTAACTTAGCTAAGCCTGCATATAAATAAACAATACAAAGCAATGCCTTAATACTGTTTATCGTCCAAGCAGAAACATTTTTAGCTCGTATTTTTTTTAAGCGCAGCGCATCAATTGAATAATAACAATTAGCAGGTAAAAAAATAAGTAGAAAACTTAAGCAACTTATAAAGTAATAATGATTGAGGTACGTTGTTTTATCAAGCAACTCTATGTAGGTGAAACTCAAGAAAAAAACTATAATGGCAATCCTGTACTGATACCCTATTGCAATACTAAAAGCCGCCAAGCCACAAATAAAAAACAACAAATAGGTGTAGTTCCCCAATAGTGGTAACCAATCAAAACCATAATAAGAAAAGGCAAAGGTAGGCTCAATATATAGAGTCTGTATCCAACCATTAGCCCAAAAGCGAATAATACTTGCTAACATCATAAAACCAAATAAGACACGAAAGACCGCCAATGGGGCGGCCTTTGTTTGCTTGGTGGTATATGTATTATAGGTTAATTTCATTAATCGCCATCTGCATCTATATAGTCAACATCAATACTTAAAGCCTGTAGCATATCTACTTTCATCAAAATCACATTGCGTTGTAATTCATCATAAGCTCCTAGCATTTTTAAATTGTCATTTGAGATTTGACTAACAAAACTATCATCTAAGAGGTCTATTTTATCAAAAGCAACAACAAATTGATTATTAATTAAGGTACTTAAATTTACTTCTACTAGGGGGGTATCAGGATCTTTATCAAGATCAACTAATTTAACTGAACCTAAAGTGTCTAAGTAAGTATTTAAACCAAAACCGTTTCCTGGAAAATCTGATGAAAAGCCTTCACCATTAAAAAAGCTTAGAGTTGCAGAAAGCGCTTCTAATAACAATTGTTTTGAAACAAACTCATTATGAAGTGATTCAACGTTTTGGGGCAAAGTGGTTCCAGAAAATACACCCGCTGGTATTCCTACTTTTCCTGCACGAAGGGCTTTTTCATAGTAATATAAAAACACATTTACAGTTTGATCTACAGCACCAGAAGCAGAAGAGCTTGTGTTGGCAACGTATGTTTGTCTAAATCCATTTGCCCAATCAGAGCTTACCTCATTGGTTAATGTTTGCATGGTAGTTACCAAATCCAACAAATACATTTTATAGCTCGATGCATTTGCACCTATGGTGTATTTGTCAAGAAGTTCTTGGTCTGTACCTAAACCATAAAGTAAATAATCTATGGCTGGAAATCCTTGTGAATCTATGGTAGATGGTAATTCTAAATTCCAAGAATTTGATGAAATATATCCTTCGATTTCAGAGGTATTGGTTGGGTAAACATTTAATCTATTTCTATAATTAAGTGTTTCAGCCCTACCTAATTCAAACATTGAGACCCTCTGAAACGCCAAATAAGAAGCTAACCAAGAAGAACGAACTTCTTCCAAGCTAACAGAAGTAGGAGCGTCGATAAAGCCTTGTGTAGCTACTTCTAATGTTGTTAGGGTAATGGCTAGGTTATCATAACCTGGCATTATTATATTATCGGCCCAGTTTACAAGCAATGCCCCACGATCAAAGTTATCTGAAGGTGCCTGCTCTGAGGAATCATCTTCTCCACATGCGACGACGATAAGTAAAAAACAAGATAAAACGTAAATAAAATTCTTCTTCATATTATTATTTTTACAAAAATAAGAAAAGCAACTGTTTCTATTTACATAAAAACAGTTGCTTTAAATATTTTAACAATTAACTAATTAGTTATTCAGTAACCTGGGCTACAGTAAAGTCAAATTTTGAAGCAATGTCTTCAGAGATAGCATCTAGCGTTTGTGGAGTAACATTCCATAAACCATTAGGACCATCAGACATAATATCATTTAAATACCCATCTACGTCAGATTTAGTAAAAATAGACGTTCCTGTTTGAGTATCTCTTGTAAAGCGTAGGCTAGTTAAAAAACCGTATCCTTCAGACAAATCATGGAATGCACCACCAAAATCATTAGCTTCTACAGCTGTTTTACCACCTTGTAAGTAGTAGATTGCACGTATCGCTATCACTTCAGATATTTTTTGTTTAAGAATCACTGCTTGCTCATCTCTTATCTGATAATTCTTTGCAACAATAGCAGCACGACCTAATTTAAAAGCATCAAAAATATCTTGTGCAATTGTAGGGAAACTTGTGCTACCTGCTACTTTTCCAACATATTTGTTCAAAAAGCTATCATCATCTCCAATAGTGGTAAGTGGATTAGGTTGATTTACTGTTTGTCCATCAACAATAATACTTGGCACACCTCCAAATAAATATCCATATCCTTCATCCCATTTGTGCTCCATAGTAGTGTATTGGTTATCACCATCTAAAATGTCACTATCATTATTTGAAACATTATCACCACCATCTAGTACAGATGGACTCAAATAATTATTTAAAATTTGGTCTGTTACAAAAGCTCCAATTAAACCTTTTGCAAAAGCTTGATTATATTCTAAACCATTTGCTGAAACATAACGTGTGGATGAACCATCAAGAATTTGACCTGCAACTCCTGGTGCTGCAATAACCTCTGAATTTGGAAAAACTTCTGAAGTTTGGTTTGTAATGTAGTTGTCAAACATTGCTTTAATTTCAGAAGCCTCTGATGCGTTAGCTGAAAAGTAATCTGTAGATGCTGCAGTTTTACTACGCACACTCTTACTAGATGCATTTAATTCAGGAGTAGAAAAATCATCTGCACCTTCTAAGTGATCAAACATAGATTGGATTGAAGATTGTGTCTCAGTATCAATACCTTTTAAAGCAGAAATAATTTCCTCTGCCATAAAAATACGAGTAGTTTGACCTCCAAACTTAACTGTAGACTCATTATTTCTTGTAAATGTATAATCTGCAGGAGCAACAACAGGCTCTTCTGGGTCAACAATAATTCCTTGGTCATCATCACTACTACAAGAAACAAATAGTGAGGCTATAAAAATTGGGAGTAATACTAGTTTTTTCATGTTATTCTTATTAAGACTAATTATAAATAGTTATTAATTTAGGCACAAAAATAAAACTGATTTTGAGTATACGCAAGTTTATTTAGACTAAATTTAAATAAGGATTATCAAAGAAGTGTTAATTTATTTATTTACAGTTAGTTATGTTATGAAAATAATAATAATAATTTTTAAAAAGAAGATTTAAATGCCTATTTGGCTAACTCAAGCATCTGTTTTTTGTATTTTATTCGTGAAATTTGAGCCCATTGCAATAAGGTTTTGGTGTCTTGAGTAGATAAATCACCGTGCAACCAAGTGTAAGAATTTAAAGGCATCTCTCCTTGTTCTACATACTCAATAAGTTCTTCTAATTTATGATCTTTTTTTCTTGCGCTGTACTTATACCAAACAGAGGCATTAAAATGTCTTTTTCCCTCTTCTATGTGCTCTTGTAGCCAATAATTTATTGGAGATATGTGATTATACCAAGGGTAGTTTGTTTGATCGCTATGGCAATCATAACAATTATTTTTAAGAATAGATGAAATTTCTATGGTGGGAACAATCTCCTGTTCAAACAAAGCAACAGAGCGGTAACCGTCGTTGTTTTTTTCGGGATTTATAAATTGGATTGCAACAAGAAAGACTAATAATACTAATAGAAAGTATCTTAAATATTTCATTTTGACAATATTTAATTACAGAAATAAATAGTATTTAGAATTCTAAGCAATGTAAAAAATAGTTTTATAAAGTTTTTAAATAGGTAATAACTGCTCTTCTAATATCATAGGCAGGCTCAGATTTTGAGGGCTCATAAATGTTTACAATCCCTGGATTTTCTGGTGTTAAAAAAGGGATGTCAAAACCCTTTAAAAGGTAATCACTAAAAGCTATATTGTAGGTTTGTGATGCATTAATAGGTTCATTGTTTATATACCAAACTCCCATTTTTTGATTAAAACCGTAACGTTGCAGATATGCTCCTGTTCCTGCCTTGGCAAGTCCAAAATCTAGCACTTGTTTGAGTAGTGTACCTGTAAGGGCTACTTTTAAAACACCTCCACCAAAGGGCAACACCCTAAATATGTCTAGACTTACTATATCTCCTTGCAGAACATCATCTAATCTAAAAGAGCCACCATTTACAAGAGCCCCGTCCACAGGAGTATTAAAACTCTCACTCATAGCCTGGGCTATTAGAACCCCTAAATTGGTTTGAGTACTTCTGGTAGGAGTATCTGTCCCGTCAAGAGAATCTATGACCTTATATACAACCTCATTTGGATTTTCTACAACCGTTTTAATCTCGTTTTCTAGAATAGCATCCCACTTTGCAACTACTTTTTGAACCCTTGGCAAGGAAGGTACCTTGTCTGTAATAAAGACTAATTCAGAAGAAATAGCAGATGTTTTTAAAACCAAATCATAGACTAAGGTATGTATATACATAGATTTTGCATTGGCATCTGCTTTGGCAACAGTAGCCCCTTTTGTTGGGATTAACATATTGTTATGTTCATGACCACCCATAATAAAATCTATACTAGGTGATGCCTGTGCAACTTTTACATCTTGAGCTAGCTTTAGATGTGTTAGACCAATAACAATATCACTTCCAGCCATTTTAAGGGTATTTACCGCAGCTTTAGACTCCAACAAGTAATCACTGTAGTACACAAAATCTTTTGGGTTTGACGCTATGGTAACACCAAAAAACCCAATACGTACTTTGGAGGCAGAATAACTGGAGGACCTGGCATCACCGGCGCTTAGATCATAATAAAGTGTCTCTGGAATTGCAGTACTATCACCTTGTTTTATGGTGTGAAACACATCAAGTGACTCTCCATTTTTTTGAAAAACATTGGCAGACACCCATTTAAAATCACTTTCGTTAAGACGTTGTTGCAGCTCATTTTCTTTGATATCAAACTCGTGATTTCCAAAAGTGGCCAAATCAAAATCCATGGCATTCATCACTTCAATCATTTGGCGTCCTTTTACTCGTTGACCATCCACTTTAAGTGTACCAAGTAGTGATGGGTTTAAAAAATCACCCGCCATTACCAAATAACTATTTGGAAATTGCCTTTTAATAGAATCACTAATATGAGCTACCCGGGCCATACCTCCATATTTGCCCCCACCCAAAGGTGAAATTTCATACACATCATTAACCTGTATAAGTTTTATGGTAACAGAGTTTTGTGTATTGATTTGAGCATCTTTTGCGGTTTTGCAACTCGTAACTACAAAACAAAAAAGACAACACACTAAAAACACACCATAGATATGTTTGTCTATAGAAGTATAGGTTTTAAATCTCTGAAAGAAAATAGTGTTTTTCATTGGGTAATTTTATTTTTAATAAAAGTTGTTAAATATATCACTTGCTTTGTTGTGTGCACTTTCAAAACTCATAGTGCGTATATTAGTTTTCGCTTTTTGAGAAGTAAAGTAACTTAACATTTTTTCTGTAGGCATATTTCCCGTAAGCTCATCTTTTGCCATTGGGCACCCACCAAATCCTTGAATGGAACCATCAAATCTTCTGCAACCAGCTTTATAAGCAGCATCAACCTTTTCATGCCAGGCAGATGGTGTTGTATGCAGGTGCGCTCCAAACTCAATATTTGGGTATTTAGGAATTAAATTTGAAAACAAATAAGAAATAGTCTCTGGGGTTGAGCTTCCAACGGTATCACTTAAAGATAAAATAGTGACACCCATCTGGGAGAGTTTTTGAGCCCACTGACCTACAATATCAAGACTCCAAGGATCTCCATAAGGGTTACCAAAACCCATAGAAAGATAGGTTACCACTTGTTTGTTTGAAGCAGCAGCAAGCGCTAAAATTTCAGAAAGAGTAGCTATAGACTCTGCGATTGTTTTGTGGGTATTACGCATCTGGAAATTCTCTGAAATAGAAAACGGATAGCCTAAATACGTGATTTCTGGATGCGAGGCGGCAGCTTGAGCTCCCCTTACATTAGCAACAATTGCCAGTAACTTGGTCTGGGTACCAGACATATCCAGCTCAGACAAAACCTTGGCAGTATCAACCATTTGAGGAATGGCTTTAGGAGATACGAAGCTACCAAAATCAATAGTATCGAAGCCGCAACTCAACAGAGATTGAATGTACTGAACTTTTTGGCCAGTAGGGATCCAGTCTTTAATACCTTGCATGGCATCTCTTGGACATTCTATAAGTTTCACGTCTTGCATCTTGGTAAAGATAAAAGTAAAATGTGTAGATAACCAAAAGTGTCGTATTACTTTTTACCAGAAATTTTATTTATCTATTTTTAATTATATTTACCAAAATAAAAATTCTATGAAAAACCTTATAAAACCTACCCTTGCTTTATTGTTTTTTATTGCTTTATACACCTTGCCAACTCAAGTGGTAGCGCAATTAAACCAAGACGCAACTTCACCTTTTTCAATTACTGTTGAAATAGACAGCAACAACACTACCCTAAGATGTAATGGAGGATGTGATTGGAAAAAAATCATATTAAAACAAGGCAGTACAATAATTTCCGAAAATGGAATTGCTACGGCAAAAAACGCCAATAGTGATGTTCTTTATTTATTTAATGTTCAAAAAACCGAAAAAGGAATAAGGTTAAATAATCTTAAAGGAACCCAATGGAAAGAGGCTATAGATATTTCATGCAACTCTAAATGCACTCTTGTAGTAAACCAATTTGGATTGGCACAATAATATTAGGGTACTAGTATAAAAGCTGCAATTGCTAAAAACACCAAAATCTGTAACCACTTTAAAAAAACACCTGTGTGTTTTTTTTTATTCAAAAAAGCAGAAACACGTCCTGCAAGCAAAGCAATTGTTGCAAAAACAATAAAGCTTACCACCATAAAAGTAATGCCTAATATATAAAATTGGAGCACGGTGTCTGTTTGTGGCTGCCATAAAAACTGAGGGAATAAGGCAAGAAAAAAGAGCATTACCTTAGGGTTTAATAAATTCATGAGTACCCCTTGTTTAAACAATTGACTGGAGCTCTTCTTAGGTGCATTTTGTGAAAATTCAAGAGTTGCATCACTCTTAAAAACAGCATAGGCTAGGTATAATAAATACAATGCTCCTACTACTTTTATCCCAAAAAAAAGAGAGGGGTTTGTTGTAATAACTGCAGAAAAACCAAAAGCAAGTAAGGTGGTATGAACAATACAGCCACTTATCAGCCCTGCCGTTGTGGCCAGAGCGCTTTTACTGCCGTTTACTAAAGACTGACTTAGCACATACATATTATCTGGACCTGGGCTTAGGGCTAAAACGCAGGTGGCAACAACAAACGAAAGAAGAGCTTCAATCATTTTTTGTTGTTATACAGTTTGAGAAATAATAGCCTTATTGATGTTTTTTATCAAGCGAGGTCCTTCATAGATAAAACCTGTGTAAATCTGCACTAAATCTGCACCTGCATTTATTTTATCTAAAGCATCTTCTGGGCTATGTATTCCTCCTACCCCAATAATTGGAAATGCTTTGTCGCTTTTTTGGGACAAGTATTTTATGACCGCTGTACTAGTATCTTTAATTGGTTGGCCACTTAAACCTCCATTACCAATTTGTTGTAATTTTTCTTGAGATACAGACAGCCCTTCTCTATTTGTTGAGGTATTACTTGCAATAACACCATCGAGCTTGGTCTGCAAAACAAGGGCTGCAATTTCATCTAGTTGTGTGGTATTTAGATCTGGCGCTATTTTCAACAAAATAGGTTTTTGGACAGCAAATTTTTTATTGGCTTGTTGTACTGCGCCAATTAATTCTTCTAGATAGGCTTTGTCGTTTAATTTGGCGTGACTCCCTACATTTGGGCAACTTACATTCAAAACAAAGTAATCTACATAGGGGTGTAGTGCATTAAAACAGGTAAGGTAATCTTGGGTATAATGCTCTGGAAGTGTTTGGGTGTTTTTACCTATGTTCCCTCCTATTATAAGTTTTCCTTTGTTTTTTTTAAGCTCAACAATAGCTTTGTCAAGACCTTTATTATTAAAGCCCATTCTGTTTATAATACCTTTATCATCCTTAAGACGAAACAATCTCTTTTTAGGATTCCCCTGCTGGCCTAAAGGTGTTGTGGTGCCTATCTCTATAAAACCAAAACCAAAATTTGCTAGCTCATTATACAAAACCGCATTTTTATCAAATCCAGCCGCAAGACCTACGGGATTAGAAAATTTAAGTCCAAACAATTCTCGCTCTAGTGCAGGATGTTTAATTTGGTATAAACTTCTAAACAACCATCCAAGGCCTAAAATGTGTACCAACTTAATCAAAGAAAAAGTAAAATAATGCACCTTTTCTGGATCAAAACTAAAAAGTATAGGACGTAAAAGAGTTTTATACATAGCGAAAAATCTTACTGCAAAAATAAGGTATAAAGTCATTACTATTTATAGTGATTATGTTTATTTTTAACAAGCAATTTTTTTAAGAAATTTCAAGTATAAACGTCACATATTATGATAGACAAAAAACACTTAATTGATAGATTTATAGGGTATGTTACCGTTGACACAGAAAGTGACCCAACCAGTGACACTACTCCTAGCACGGCCAAACAATGGGATCTTGCCAATGCTTTAGTTGAAGAACTAAAACACATAGGGCTAGAAGATGTTACCATAGATGAAAATGCATACATCATGGCCACATTACCAAGTAATGTGCCACACCAGGTGCCCACTATCGGGTTTATATCACATTTTGACACCACTCCAGATTTTACAGGCAAAGATGTAAAGCCTCAAATCATAGAAAATTATGATGGAAAAGATATCGTTTTAAATAAGGCTCAAAACATCATTCTATCTCCCTCATATTTTGAAGATCTACTACTATACAAAGGGCAAACCCTTATTACCACAGATGGCACCACTTTATTAGGAGCAGATGACAAAGCTGGTATCACTGAAATAGTAAGTGCCATGGAGTATCTAGTGCAACATCCTGAGATACTCCATGGGAAGATCCGGGTAGGTTTCACTCCAGATGAAGAAATTGGTCGTGGTGCCCATAAATTTGATGTCGATAAATTTGGGGCAGATTGGGCATACACCATGGATGGAAGTCAGGTTGGAGAATTAGAATATGAAAATTTTAATGCCGCCGGCGCCCTAGTTTCTATAAAAGGAAAAATAGTACATCCAGGATATGCAAAAGGAAAGATGGTAAACAGCATGTATATAGCTACAGACTATATCAACTCATTACCAAGATTAGAAACACCAGAGCATACCCAAGACAGGCAAGGGTTCTTTCATCTATATAGTGTAAAGGGAGAGGTAGACAGTACACAGTTGCAGTATATTATAAGAGACCATGACAAAGAACATTTTGAGGCTAGAAAAGAAATGATGCTCAAACTAGCCGATGAATTAAACTCACAATTAGGAGAGAAATGCGTATCTATTGAAATTAAAGATCAATACTTTAATATGCGTGAAAAAATAGAGCCTGTTATGCATATTGTGGCTATCGCAGAAAAAGCAATGCAGCAAGCTGGTATTAAACCCCTAATAAAGCCTATTCGTGGAGGAACAGATGGATCTCAACTTAGTTTTAAAGGCTTGCCTTGTCCTAATATATTTGCGGGAGGGCACAATTTCCATGGAAGATTTGAATACGTTCCTGTAGAGAGCATACAAAAAGCCATTGAGGTGATTGTAAATATCGTCCAACTAGTTGGAGAGAAAAAATAGTGGAAAGATCCTACCCTAAGGGTAGGCATAAAAAAACCTCTAGTAGCAATACTAGAGGTTTTTTTTATAGAATAAATAGTGTTATTATTTCTTAGCTACAGTAGTATTAACTTTTGCGCTAATCTCCATAGAGATAGAAGAAATTTCAAATTTCATCTTACCAGCACCTGTCTCAATTACACAGCTACCATCGTCGTTAAGACTTAATAACTTACCGTGCAATCCACTTTTAGTGACAACTTTGTCACCAGTTTTAAGTGCTTCTAGATACTTTTTTTCTTTCTTTTGTTTTTGTAATCCCGGACGTATTAAAAAGAAATACATCACAACAAATAACAAAAGCAAAGGTAACATTTGAGTTACGTCTCCCATAATAGTTTATCTATTTTATATTATTTTGATACACCTGGTACAGCTGCTGCTCCCGCTTTAGGGTTTACAAAAGCTTTGATCATTAGTGTTTCTTTTCCTGCTTGTGTATTTGCAGTAATGGTTATGGTTTTGCTAACTTGGTTTTTTCCACTACCATTAAATTTCACTAACATCTCACCAGACTCACCTGGAGCTACTGGTTCTTTAGTGAACGTTGGAACTGTACAACCACAACTACTTTTTGCGTTTACAACAACTAGATTGCTTTTTCCAGTGTTTGTGTAGGTAAAGATATGCTCTACTGGAGTACCTTGAGTAATTTCACCAAAGTCAAATTGCTTCTCATCGAAAGACATTACTGGAAATTCACCAGTTTTAGAATCACGATCTGCTGCTTTAGTAACATTAGTCTCAACTACGCTATCTGCAGCGTTTTTCTTGCAAGATGTAAAAGCAAATAATGCGATTACAGCTATTGCTAAAATTGAATTTTTCATAGTATAAATAATTAAAGATTTTTAAGAGCGGCTAAATTAAGTATTTTTTATAGACTATCGAAGTCCACGCCCAATTTTATTCAACTTTTTAGAGGTCTCAAATTCTTTGACAAGCTTATCTAAAATACCATTAATAAAAATACTGCTTTTTGGAGTAGAATATTCTTTGGCAATTTCCAGATACTCGTTTATAGTTGCTCGAACAGGAATTGATGGGAAATCTAAAAACTCAGAAATACCCATTTTTAAGATAATCATATCCATTTCAGCAATACGCTCTTTATCCCAATTAGGGGTTTTACCCTCAATTTCTTGACTTAACTTTTCATCATTAAGAACAACTTTGGTAAACAACTGCTTAGCATATTGTTTGTCATCCTGGTTTTTATATAATTCTGGCAGTAGTATGGTGCGAACGTTTTTTTCTGAAATTTTAGACAACATCCTAGCCAAAGCAGTATTCACTATAGGAAAGTCATCTACCCAAGTAAGTCTTTTATCCTCGATATATTCGTAATACTTGTCACTGGGTGCTATCACTTTTTTAAATAGACTTACCAAAAAATCTTGGTCTTCTTTAAAACTAGTGCTCTGTTTTTGGGTGTATTGTTTGTAGAAGTCTTTTGCTCTTAACTCTTTTAAAAGTAGGGTTACATACTCACCATCTAACTCCCAATAATTAAGCTTTTTATTTTTAATGTAATTTGATAAATCTTCGTTTTGCTCAATTAAATCTAACACCTTATTATCTAAAAAAGTAGTACTGAAATTCTTTTCTTCATTGGTAGCTAAATGTTTCTGCTGAGAAGTTACTAAGAATTTTCTATCCGCTTTTCTCATTTCAACAAGTAGTTGTAAAGACAAAGCATATAAGTCTAACATTTGGTCTATGCTGTAAAATAAAAACTTTTCTTGCTTTTCAAGATCAGGGTTATTACTCTGGCGCAGTGCATATATAGATTGCAAAACCTTTACCCGTATGTGTCTTCGTGTTAGCATAGTATGAAAGAACTTAAAAAATAATTGATATTAACATTTCTGTAAACAGAAATAGTACGAAACAACACTACCCTTAGTAGTGCACGGCAAAGATAATACTTTTAAAAAACTGATTAGGCTTTTTCTGCTTTTCTTGCATCAATTCTTGCTTGAGCAATATTTAAAGCAGCTTGATGGGTTGTAATGTCCTCTTGTTCAGCCTTATTTAAAATCTCTAGGGTTGTGGTATAGATATTTTCTGTTTTGCGAATAATTTCTTGTTTACCATAGTTTTCAAGCTCAGCATATACATTAATAATACCACCTGCATTAATTAAAAAATCTGGCGCATATACAATTCCTTTTTCTCTTAATAATACAGCGTGTTTGTTTTCATCTGCCAATTGGTTGTTTGCTGCACCAGCAATTACTTTTGCTTTTAATTGTTTTACAGTATTATCATTTAAAGTAGCTCCTAAAGCGCAAGGTGCATAGATATCCATCTGCTCGCTGTATAAATTATTCCCTGTGTAAATCTCTACACTATACTTATCTCTTACCTGCTGTAAACGCTCCTGATTAATATCACTAATAAATACCTTGGCACCCTCGTTACTTAGGTGCTCTACCAAAGCTTCTCCTACATTACCAATCCCTTGTACGTATACTACTTTATTCTCTAGATCATCACTACCAAAGGCGTACTTTGCAGAAGCTTTCATACCCATAAAGGTTCCGTAGGCAGTAATAGGTGATGGATTTCCAGCGCCACCATTCTCTTCACTAATACCAGTAACATAAGGTGTTACGGTTCTTACTAAATCCATATCACTTGTGGCCATACCAACATCTTCTGCTGTTATGTATCTACCTCCTAAACTATGAACAAACTCACCAAATTTTAGCATAAGTTGCGGTGTCTTCTGAGTTTTGGCATCTCCTATAATAACTGCTTTTCCACCACCTAGGTTTAACCCTGTAATTGCAGATTTGAAAGACATCCCTCTTGAGAGACGCAACACATCATTTAATGCATCTTGCTCATTGTTATATTGCCACATTCTAGTACCTCCAAGGGCAGGTCCTAAGGTGGTATCATGGATACCAATTATTGCTTTTAATCCCGTATCTTTGTCGTTGCAAAAAACAATTTGCTCATGATCTTGAAAAGATAATTGACCAAAAACTGGACCCATTTTTTTTATATCCTTAGCTGAAATAACTTCTGTTTTCATCGGTTTTATTTTTTCATATCCTTAAAAAGGGATTGCAAAAATACCATATTACTGTTCATATATCAAAGACATTAAGCCTAAAATGCGAATTTGTTAATAAATCCTCTTGCAGTGCATGAAAGAACTACAGTACCTAAATAAATACCTACACAAATATAGAGGCAGATTACTACTGGGTCTCATTACCACTGTTATTGCTGCTGTTTTTAAATTAGCAATACCAATGAAAGTTGGAGATTCTATAACTATTGTAGAACAAAAAATTAATGGTAAAATTACAGACATTGCAACAGTAGAGCAGCAATTACTTACTAATATTATTTTACTACTTGGGGCAACACTACTAGCAGCAGTTTTTACTTTTGTGATGCGGCAAACCATTATTGTTGTTTCTAGAAAAGTAGAGTTTGATTTAAAGAATGAGGTATACCAACATTACCAAAAACTATCTTTAGGGTTTTACAAACAAAACCGTACGGGAGATTTAATGAACCGTATAAGCGAGGATGTTGGTAAGGTAAGAATGTATATTGGCCCTGCCATTATGTATAGCACATCAACCATCACACTGTTTGTTGTTGTGATAAGCTATATGTTTCTCTCTGACCCAGAACTAACGCTTTATGCAATAGCGCCGTTGCCAATATTATCTGTCATGATTTACAGGCTTAGTATTGCCATCCATAAGCGCTCTACTGTGGTACAAGAATACTTGTCAAAATTAACCACATTTACACAAGAGAGTTTCAGTGGTATTGGTGTTATCAAAGCCTATGGCATTGAGCCCACCACAACCCAAGAATTCGAGACACTTTCTCAAGACAGCAAAGAAAAAAACATTGATTTAACGAAAGTCCAGGCTTTATTTTTCCCTTTAATGATGCTCTTAATTGGGGCTAGTAACATTCTTGTAATATACATAGGAGGTACAAAATTTATTTCGGGTGAAATACAAGACTTTGGCACCATTGTTTCTTTTTTGATTTATGTTAATATGCTTACCTGGCCCGTTGCAATTGTAGGATGGGTTACCTCTATGATACAACAAGCTGAAGCTTCTCAAAAACGAATCAATGAATTTTTAAAAACAGAACCTGCAATAGTTAACACATCAAAAACACCAACACCCATAAAAGGAAGCATCGCTTTTAAAAATGTAAGCTTTACCTATGATGATACAAATATTCAGGCATTAAAAAACATCTCTTTTACGGTTCATCCCGGAGAAACAATTGTCATTTTAGGAAATACCGGATCTGGAAAATCTACCATTTTAGAACTCATAGCCCGCTTGTATGATACCGCGGCCAAGACGCTCTTTATAGACAACACCCCAATCAAAGAGCTGCATTTGCAAAGTTTGCGCAGTAGTATTGGTTTTGTACCTCAAGATGCTTTTTTATTTAGCGAGAGTATTAACGAGAATATAAAATTTGGAAAACAAGATGCTACAGACCAACAAGTTATTGCAGCAGCAACACTAGCGGCTGTACATAGTAATATTACAGGGTTTGCAAAAGGCTACCAAACTATATTAGGAGAACGGGGCATCACCCTAAGTGGAGGACAAAAACAAAGAGTCTCGATTGCTCGTGCGCTTATAAAAGATCCTGCTATTTTATTGTTTGATGATTGTCTGTCTGCCGTAGACACAGAGACAGAAGAAAAAATACTTAGCAATTTACATCGTATTTCTCAAAATAAAACTACCGTTATTGTAAGCCACAGGGTCTCTTCTGCCAAAAATGCTGACAAAATTATTATTTTAGAAGAAGGCCGTATTATCCAGCAAGGTACTCACAATGAACTTTTAAACACACCTGGATACTACAAAGAATTGTACTTAAAACAGCGAACCGAAAAAGAAATCTAACTTTAAGTTGCGGTTTTTATTTTTTTTTATGATTTTTGAGTATAAATAAATTTCAGAAATTTTTATTATTATGGGCGAGAAATACTCGATGGATCAAGAAGAAATATTTAGCAAGGTAATGCGTGCCGGAAGACGCACTTATTTTTTTGACGTAAGAGCTACAAAAGCTGGTGATTATTATCTGACCATCACAGAGAGTAAAAAATTTACCAATGATGATGGTTCTTTTCACTACAAAAAACACAAGATTTATCTATACAAGGAAGACTTTCATGAGTTTAAAGACAACCTTGATCAAATGATAGATTATGTTATCAAAGAAAAAGGGGAAGAAGTAATTAGTGAGCGTCACCGAAGTGACTACACAAAACAAGAAGACAAACCAGCGCCCATCTCTGAAGATTTAGACCCTACCGCAGAGCAACCTGCAAAAACAAATTTTACAGATTTAGACTTTGATGATATATAATTATTACATACATATGCATTAATAAAAAACCGACCTACTTATTTAAGGTCGGTTTTTTTATCCTCTTTTTTATGGGGGCAAAACGTTGTCGATTTTGTATTTTTACTAGGTAATGAAATAGAAGCACCAATGAAAAAATATACTCTTTTAGTTGTAGTACTCTTACTAGGAATATCAAAAAACATCGCGCAAGACTACCAAGTAGATCTTCAGTACTATCTCCCAACAGATGTTAGTTATAACCCAAGTATTCCAACTCCTAAAAGCAGTATAGGGCATCAAGTTGGAGACTGGCACATCACCCATGATAAACTGGTGCAATACATGTACACTCTGGCCAGCAGTAGTGATAGAATTACCATAGAAAACAGAGGGGCCACCTTTGAAGGGCGCCCATTACTGCTTCTAACCATCACCTCTGCCAGCAACCACTCAAAGATTGAAACTATTAGACAACAGCATCTTGAGTTAACCCAAAAAGAACCTAGGGATACAAACATCAATGAGATGCCTATAGTGGTGCAACAAGGTTTTTCTATACACGGAAATGAACCCAGCGGATCCAACGCTGCGCTTGCAGTTGCCTATTATTTGGCCGCGGCACAAGGACCATCTATAGACACACTACTTAACAACACCGTTATTTTATTTGACCCATCATACAACCCAGATGGGCTGCAACGCTTTGCATATTGGGCCAATACTAATAAAAGCAAGAACATCAATCCAGACCCCAATGATAGAGAGTATGCCGAGGTATGGCCAGGTGGGCGTACCAATCATTATTGGTTTGACATGAACCGTGATTGGCTACCTGCGCAATTACCAGAGAGTAGAGCGCGCATTGCAACATTCCATAAATGGATGCCTAATATTTTGACAGACCACCACGAGATGGGAACCAATTCTAGTTTCTTTTTCCAGCCCGGTATTCCTTCTAGAACACATCCATTAACACCTCAACAAAATCAAGACTTAACAGGAGAGATTGGCACCTATCACGCAACGGCTTTTGATAAAATTGGTAACTTTTATTACTCCAAAGAAAGTTTTGATGATTTTTATTACGGCAAAGGATCCACCTTTCCAGATATCAATGGGAGTATCGGAATTTTGTTTGAACAGGCATCCTCCAGGGGTCATGCCCAAGAAAGTGTAAACGGTATTTTAACCTTCCCTTTCACAATTCGCAATCAATTTACAGCAGCACTCTCAACTTTAGAGGCGGCTGTTGCCATGCGTCAAAAAATACTATCCTACCAACAAGAGTTTTACCACCAGGCCTTTAAAGAATCTGCAAATGCGGATGCTATTGTATTTGGAGATGAAAAAGATCCCTCTAAAGCGTATCATCTAGCCGAAATACTTATGCGTCAAAACATACAGGTACATAAAATAGCCAAAGATTTCACTTCAAACGGAAAACACTACACAAAACAAAGTAGTTATGCCGTTCCAAAAAACCAAAGACAGCATAGGCTTATTAATGCCATGTTTGAAAAGAGAACCAAATTTAAAGACAGTTTATTTTATGATGTTAGCGCATGGACTTTTCCCTTAGCATTTAACTTAGATTACAATGAAAACATACCTGTTGAAAACATTGGAGATAAAATAACAACCTTATTAAAACCAGAGGCCACTGCTCCAAAATATTCGGGGTATGGCTATCTAATGCAATGGCATGATTACTATACTCCTAAAGCGCTAAACATGCTTTTAAAAAGAGGGATACGGGCCAAAGTAGGCATGACTCCCTTTAGCACTCAAGACAAGGAGTATGATTATGGTACTATTTTAATTCCTGTTCAAAATCAAGAGCTATCGCCAAAAGATATAGCAGATGTTATACAGGAAATAGTTGCACAAACTGGAGTTACAATAGATGCTGTAAACTCTGGACAAACTCAAAAAGTAAACTTAGGGAGCAATCAATTTAAAGCCCTAAAGCTACCAAAGGTAGCGATGCTTGTTGGCGATGGCATTAATCCTTATGATGCAGGAGAAATCTGGCATTTGTTTGACCAGCGCTATGATATGCACATCACAAAACTGGACACAAAAAACTTTGGAAGAGTAGATATTAGTAAATATACAGATATCATAATGCCAGCCACTTCAGGAAAAACCTTAGACAAACAGGCTGCTAAAAAACTAAAAACCTGGGTACAAAACGGCGGAACACTTATTGGGTATAAAAGCGCGGGTAAGTGGCTAGATAAAAACGAGTTTCTCAAAATGAACTTCAAAACTAAAAAGGATACAGCAAACAATATTAGTTTTGAACAGCGTGGAGATTATAGAGGTGCTCAATATATTGGAGGTGCTATTTTCCAGACAACCCTAGACCGCTCCCACCCTATCGCATTTGGATATAAAAACAACAAACTTCCCGTTTTTAGAAATACAACACTATTTGTAGAGGCAGATAAAAACAGCTACAACAACCCAATAAAATACTCGGCTAGCCCACTGCTTAGCGGTTATATTTCTTTACCAAATTTGGAGCTATTAAAAAATACGGTACCCTTTAAAAAAGCAAACCTTGGGCGTGGAAATGTACTTTATTTTACAGATAATACTAATTTTAGAGCCTTTTGGTATGGTACAAATAAACTACTAATGAACGGTATTTTCTTTGGAGATGAGATGTAGTTTACCTTAAAAAATAAAATAATAACACATTGCTCCCTTTAGCATACAGCAAGGGGTACTTAATTAAAAAAAAACAAAAATGATTACAAAAATTATCGTGCTAGGTATTTATGTAGCTATTCTATTTTTAATAGGAATTATAGCCTCTCGAAGAGTAAAGAGTATGAGTGATTATTATTTGGGCGGAAAAAAAATGGGTTTTTGGGCTGTTGCATTTTCAGCCAGAGCAACAGGAGAATCTGGTTGGCTTTTAATAGGCCTTACAGGTATGGGTGCTATTGCAGGGTATTCAGGATATTGGGTTGTAGCGGGTGAGCTTCTAGGTGTTTTTATTTCTTGGCAATTTATGGCCAAAAAGTTTAAAAGAATGTCAGACGAGTATAAAGCCATCACCATACCAGACTACCTTCAAAGCCACTTCAAATCCTCTACTAATACCCTTAGAATAATTGCTGCCTCAGTATTGGTGGTGTTTGTAGTTATTTATGTTGCATCTCAAATGGATGTAACTGGTATTGCTTTTGAGTCTATGCTGGGTATAGATTATAGAATTGGAGTACTTGTTGGCTTTAGTATTGTACTGGTATATATTTTTATTGGTGGTTTTGTGGCGGCTGTTTGGTCTGATATGTTTCAAGGTGTTTTAATGTTCATTGGTTTGGTGCTGCTTCCAATTGTGGTTTGGTTTTCTATGGATCATGGAGCTGGAATTACCCAAGGACTTAATGCCATTGACCCAACCTTAACACAAATAATGGGTAGAAGTGATGATGGCTGGATGAATTTATTTACAATTCTAGGTTTCTCTATGATTGGTTTGGGCTTCTTAGGCTCACCACAAGTGTATGTTCGTTTTATGTCAATAAAAAGTGAACACGAAATAGATAAAGGTAAATGGGTGGCACTGCTATTCACGCTCTTAACAGATGCCGCAGCAGTTACCATTGGTATTCTAGCACGTATATATTTTACAAGTGAAGGACAAGATCCAGAAACTATATTGGGTACAGGAGGAGAAGATGTACTAAGTATGATAACCAATGAGTTTTTACCCACCATTTTAGTTGCTATTTTTATTGCCATTGTGCTGTCGGCAATTATGTCTACTATTGATTCATTACTTATTCTAGCTTCTAGTGCTATAACACGTGACTTCTACCAAAAAATATTTAGACCAGATTTAAAAGATGAGGACTTAGCAAATTTCTCCAGATGGGTAACTATTGTAATGGCTCTAGCCGCACTAGGTATTGCTATACTATTGTACAATCTATATCCAGATAGGCAGGTTTTTTGGATTATGATTTTTGGATGGTCTGGTATTGCAGCCACCTTCTGTCCTGTGATTATACTTACGCTGTTCTGGAAAGGATATTCAGAGAAAGGGGCAATTGCTTCAATGGTTACTGGCTTTGCCTCTGTTATTTTATTCAAGTTTGTAGTGTCAGAAATGGAAGGGATTGGCCCGTACTTTAAAGAATTGGATGTACTAGCACCCTCTTTCGCTTTGGCAATGATTGTTGGTTATATCGTTTCAAAAATATATCCTGCAAAGGCTACTGAATAAGCAACATATTATAAACTAAAAAAACTCCTTACAATTAAGTAAGGAGTTTTAAGGGTGGAAGACCGGGTTCGAACCGGCGACCTCTGGTACCACAAACCAGCGCTCTAACCAACTGAGCTACAACCACCATGTAGCGCTCTTTATAAAGAGTTAGCAATATCACTAAAGCATTACATACTTTAGCGGGTGCAAAGATAGAATATTAGAATTCTATCTGCAATTAAAAAAATAAAAAAATTAGGGCTTTTTCTTTATTGAACTAGCCATCAGGTGCTAAGAATCCTAGCGGTGGTTTTATAGTAAATCAAAAATAGAATCTACACCAATGTAACGCTCTATGGTATATCCCTCAGCGGCATGAACCCCAATGAGCCTCCCTAGATTTCTGTCACGGTATTCCATGCTATCTGTAGCATTTTTTGAGGCAATAGGAGTCATAGGCTCTTTACTCTTGGCATCAAAGAATTGACTTTCATAAGCGTGCACAGCTTTTAATTTTATTTCTTGATACCCGGTAATATCTACCACAAAATCTGGAATTAGATCTTTCCACTGTATGTAATGATATACTTGTTTTGGTCTCCAAGGATCTTGAATCTCTCCATTTTCTTTGGTCTCTATCTTTCTTAGACCACTTAAAAAACAAGCATTACTGGCAAGATCGCTTCCTTTTGGATGGTCTATATGTCTATCATCTACAGCGTTGCAAAGCACAATTTCTGGCCTGTATTTTCTTAAAAAATGAATTACTTTTAACTGCGCCTGTGCATCGTTTTGAAAAAAACCATCTGCTAGGGCTAAATTGTGTCTAACAGAAATACCTAATATTTTGGCTGCAGCAGCACTTTCCTGATCTCTTATCTGAGCGCTACCTCTTGTTCCTAACTCACCTCTTGTAAGGTCTAAAATACCAACTTTTTTTCCTTTTGCTATTTCTTTGGCAATAGTACCGCCGCAACTCATCTCTACATCATCTGGATGTGCACCTATTGCTAATATATCTAGTTTCATAATAAATAGTATTAATGTAATTAGTCCCTTTTTTCTGTGAGCGATTCAAAGGCTTGTGTTAAATCTATAAGTAAATCTGCCTTCTCCTCAATGCCAACAGAAAAACGAAGTAAACCGTCTGCAATTCCTTGATGGGCTCTTTCTTGAGGGCTTAATAAGGCATGGCTTGTATGGGTTGGAGACAAAATGGTAGACTCTACCCCTGCAAGGCTCATAGACTGTTTTATTAGTTTTAATTGCTTCATAAATTTATTTGGGTCTAGTGTTGGAAGCAGTTCAAAAGACAACATCCCAGAATATCCTTTCATCTGTTTTTTGGCCAAGAGGTGGTCTGGATGACTCTTTAATCCAGGATAATACACCTTGGCAACCAATGGATGTTTTTCTAACCATTTAGCCATTTTTTTTGCCGTTTTATTTTGAGCCTTCACACGCAGTGCCATGGTCTTTAGACTTCTTTCTAAAAGCCACACGGTATAATCACTTAGACTACCGCCAATATTTTTTGAAATATTCCAGATAACATCCATATGCTTGGTAGATGCGGCAACAGCTCCAGCACAAATATCACTATGGCCTCCCATATACTTTGTGGCGCTATGTATCATAATGTCAATACCAAAATCTGCAGGAGTTTGATTTATTGGAGACGCAAAAGTATTGTCTATCATAGAGACCAAAGAATGCTGTTTTGCAAGACGTGCAATAATTTCCAGATCTGTAACTTTCATAAGCGGGTTACTTGGCGTTTCTACATAGAGCACCTTGGTATTTGGTTTAATGGCTTTTGCAAAATCTTTTTCAGTAAAACCAGTTGCAAAGGTATACTCGATACCAAATTTATGGAATTCTTCAACTACAAAATTATAGGTTCCTCCGTAGAGGGTTTGAGGCATTACAACATGATCACCTTTATGCAAAAAAGCCAACAAGCAGTGACTAACAGCGGCCATACCACTACTAAAGATCATGCCTGTTTCACTTCTCTCTAGTGCCGCTATTTTTTTACCTAAGCCCTCTTGATTGGGCGTGTTAAAATATCGTGGGTATCGTTTTACATCTACACCATCGTATTGGTAGGAGCTAGACATAAATAAAGGAGAAATAGCTCCTTGAAACTGCGTATCTTCAATCTCACCCACATGAGTGCAAATAGTATTGATACCTAGATTCTTTCTTTTCATAAAACAAAAAAAATTAGAGCTCTAAGGTATTAAAACCTTTCAAGGTTTGCTATATTTATAACATGAAATTATTGTTAAAAGACATTGCAATGCTGCTTCAAATTAGGCCCCATACTACACGAAAAGTAAGTGGCCAAGAAATGAAAGAGCTTCCCAGGCTAGAAAATGCATGGCTTATGCTAGAGAATGATGTGATTCACAGCTTCGGGCAGATGAGCGAAATACCAAATTTTCAAGACATTAAAACCCTTGATTGTTCTGGCAAAATAGTCTTACCATCTTGGTGTGACAGCCACACACACCTTGTATATGCAGGCAATAGAGAACAAGAATTTGTGGATAGAATTAATGGCCTTAGTTATCAAGAAATTGCAGCCAGTGGTGGTGGTATTATCAACTCTGCAAAAAAACTACAGGCAACAAGCCAAAAAGAATTATTTGCCCAATCTGAAAAAAGACTACAAGAAGTCATACAACAAGGCACTGGTGCTATAGAAATAAAAAGTGGTTATGGCCTTACCACAGATGCAGAAGTGAAAATGCTGCGCGTGGCAAAAAAATTAGGAGAAAAATACAACATAGCTGTAAAGACCACTTTTTTAGGAGCACACGCTATACCACCAGAATTTAAAAACAATAAAGAGGGCTACCTAGATTTAGTTTGTGGAGAGATGATGGAGCAAATTGCCAATGAAAACCTAGCAGATTATGTAGATGTATTTTGTGAACAAGGATATTTCTCTGTTGCAGACACCAATAGAGTATTACAAGCAGGTAAAAAGCACGGCCTTAGAGCAAAAACACATGTAAATCAATTTACAGCCATGGGCGGGGTTGCAGCAAGTGTTAAACACGATGCCCTAAGTGTAGATCACCTTGAGGTTTTAAATAAAGAAGATATTACAGCGCTTCAACAAAGCCAAACAATGCCGGTGGCTCTGCCCCTGTGCTCTTATTTTTTGAGCATACCGTATACCCCTGGTAGAGATATCATTGATGCAGGATTACCCCTGGCGCTAGCTACAGATTACAATCCAGGATCATCCCCAAGTGGTAACATGAATTTTGCGGTAGCCACTGCGTGTATAAAAATGAAACTAAGCCCAGAGGAGGCTATCAATGCAGCCACAATCAATGGCGCATATGCTATGGGGCTCAGCGAGTCTTGTGGTAGTATAACAAAGGGTAAAAAAGCCAATTTAATTATCACTAAAAAAATACCTAGTTATGGCTATTTGCCCTATGCCTTTGGAAGCAATAACATAGACCAAGTAATTTTAAACGGAACACTGGTATGAGCCTTCAATTTTACACAACAGAAGACTTAAAAAAACACACCTCAAAAAGACAGGGTGAAGAAAAATTTGGTGATGCAGTTGGCCTTGCCAGTTCATGGCTAGACCTTGAAAAAAGCAATGCCAAGTATGTACTTTTAGGTATCCCTGAAGATGTTGGTGTTCGTGCCAATATGGGAAGACCCGGCACAGAAAAAGCTTGGAATAGTTGTCTTTCTGCGCTTTGCAACATTCAATCCAACTCCTATACAAACCCAAGCAACACTATTATTTTGGGTGAGATAGATTGTAAAACACAGCAAGAAAGCGCCTGTAAACTAGATATAAAAGATCCTGATTACCAAACCAAAATTGGAAGTTTGGTAGCACAAATTGACACTAAAGTAAGCAAGGTAATTACAAAGGTTATTTCAGCAAATAAGATTCCTGTTATTATTGGCGGTGGCCATAACAATAGCTACGGAAATATTAAAGGAGCAGCCACTGCATTAAAGCAATCAATACACTGCATAAATCTTGACCCACACTCAGACTTTAGAGCACTGGAGCACAGGCATAGCGGCAATGGCTTTAGGTATGCCATGGAAGAAGGCTACCTAGAAAAATACTATATCCTAGGGCTGCATAAAAACTATACCTCGGGCCTAGTATTTGATACAATGGATACACTGAAAGAAAAAATTAAATATTCATTTTTTGAGCATTACATAACCGGAACTCCTTTTAAACAAATGCTAGAAGAGGCAAAAAGATTTTGTGCCAGCAGTCCATTTGGCCTAGAACTAGATATGGATGCAATAAAGCAAATGGGAAGTAGCGCCATAAGCCCTAGTGGCTTCACATTAGAACAGGCAAGGCAATATGTGTCTTATTTTTCAAGGTTAAAAAACTGCAAGTATATTCATATCTGTGAAGCAGCACCAAAACATGAGCTACACCATAACCAAGTTGCCAAAGCACTTTCTTATCTGGTGAGTGATGTTATTTCTAAGCCATAAAAAAAGCTGTATGTTTTAAAACATACAGCCTTAGTGTTTGATATAACAAAGTAATACTAAGCAGTAACTGAGTACATTTTTTCTCTTTGCTCTTTAATTTTTGAATCATTCATGTACTCATCAAAAGTCATGTAACGATCTATTACTCCTGTAGGAGTTAACTCTACAACCCTGGTACCCACAGTTTGAGCAAACTCATGATCATGCGTGGTAAGCATAATAGTTCCTTTAAAGTTTGTGAGTGAGTTGTTAAAAGCGGTAATAGACTCTAAATCTAAATGGTTTGTAGGCTCATCTAGCATTAAAACATTTGCACGCATCATCATCATTCTGCTGAGCATACAGCGTACTTTTTCTCCTCCAGAGAGTACATTACACTTTTTTAAGGCTTCTTCACCACTAAAAATCATCTTTCCTAAAAACCCTCTAATGTGTACCTCTTCTCTTTCTTCTTCTGTTTTTGTCCATTGGCGCAACCAATCTACAAGGTTCATGTCTTTACTTTCAAAAAAGTGATGGTTGTCTAGGGGCAAATAACTTTGATTGGTTGTTACTCCCCATTGAACATCACCAGTGTCTTGTTTGGTGTTACCATTAATGATTTGATAAAAAGCAGTGGTTGCTCTAGAGTCTTTAGAGTAGATTACAATCTTATCTCCCTTTGCAAGATTTAGGTGGATATTTTTAAAAAGCACCTCACCATCTAAAGATGCAGAGAGGTTCTCTATGTTTAAAATTTGATCTCCTGCCTCGCGTTCACGATCAAAAATAATGGCAGGGTATCTTCTACTAGAAGGTCTAATATCTGCAACGTCCAATTTTTCAATCATTTTCTTTCTACTTGTAGCTTGCTTAGACTTGGCTACATTGGCAGAGAAACGACGAATAAAATCTTCTAATTCTTTCTTTTTATCTTCTGCTTTTTTGTTTTGCTGAGAACGTTGACGTGCTGCCAATTGACTGCTCTCATACCAAAAAGTATAATTTCCACTAAAGTGATTTATTTTACCAAAATCTATATCACTAATGTGAGTACATACAGCATCTAAAAAGTGACGGTCATGAGATACAACAATAACGCATGCATCGTAATTGGCTAAAAAATGTTCCAGCCAAGAAATTGTTTCATAATCCAAATCATTGGTTGGCTCATCCATAATTAACACATCTGGTGATCCAAAAAGTGCCTGTGCTAACAACACACGAACTTTTTGTTTACCATCTACATCTCCCATAAGGCTGTAATGCAAGCTCTCATCGATACCAAGATTAGATAATAATGCCGCGGCGTTACTATCTGCATTCCAACCATCCATTTCTTCGAAAAGCACTTGAAGCTCTCCTATTTTCTCTGCGTTTTCATCAGTATAATCTGCATACAGGGCATCTATCTCACTTTTTATTTTAAACAAATCCTTATTACCACGCACTACAGTTTCCAGAACTGGAAACTCATCATAGGCGTTGTGGTTTTGTTCTAGCACAGACATACGCTTTCCAGACTGCAAGTGCACATGTCCAGAGGTTGGATCTTGTTTACCAGAAATAATTTTAAGTAAGGTAGATTTACCAGCTCCATTGGCGCCAATAATACCGTAACAATTTCCTGCAACGAATTTTGTATTTACTTCATCAAAAAGCACTCTTTTACCAAATTGTACCGAAAGATTAGAAACTGAAAGCATGTTATATAGTGTATTAAATTTGCGGCAAAAATAGCCAATAATAGGATATTAAATAAAGATTCGTGTTTTTTAATTTGTTTTAACGACATATTAACAACCTAGCATATAACAGAGGTCTATATTTGTTATGTTAAGCCATTTAAAATTGATCAAACATTTATTATTTTTAGTCACTTTTTGCTGTTTCTTATCTTGTAACAATAAAGATAAGGAGGGTATAACTACTTATTTAGGTGGGCAGATCATTAATCCTAAAATGGATTATGTGCTGCTAAGCCACCAAGACAAAAAAATTGATACCATCGCTTTAAATACCAATGGTAGTTTTGATTTCCAGTGTGAGAATCTCCAAACAAATCTTTACATCATAAAACACGGTGAGCTGCAATACGTATTTATTGAGCCTGGTGATAGCATTATGTTTCGCCTTAACACAGTGGGCTTTGATGAATCGTTAGCCTTTAGTGGACGTGGGGCAGAAAAAAACAATTTCTTGATGAATTTGTTTTTGCAAAATGAAGAGGAAGATAAAAGATTACCAGAGCTCTACAAATTAAATCCAAAGGCCTTCGAAAAAGAGATTGCACATACAAAAAAGGTGCTATTAATAGAACTGGATGAATTTATAAGTTCAGAAAAACCTAGTGAACCATTTATACACATTGCCCTGGCAAACATAAACTACAATTACTACTCAAGAAAAGAACTGTATTTATCTTCAAAAAAAATAGCTAGTCATAATCTTGAAATTCAATACCCAGAAAACTTCTTCACCTACAGAGATAGCATTGAGCTTAACGATAACACTCTAAAAAACTACTATACCTATTATCAATTCATTAATAGGTATCTAGACAACCTATCTCATGATAGTCATAAAAAACAAGATCCCTTTTTCAACAAAGTGTCTTACAGCCATCAAACACAAAAACTAAAGCTTATTGACAGCTTAATTACAAATACCCAACTACACGATAACCTTCTGCAAAATACAGTCAAGAGGTATCTAGTGCATGCAGATGACAGTCAAAAAGAACATGATTTAGTGGCATTGTATAAAGAGCTAGACCACAACAAGGCTCACCAAAAAGAGGTAGAGAGATACGCACACAATACTGCCAAAATAAATGCGGGGGAGCTAATACCAAATTTGGCTTTAATAACGAGCAGTAAAGAATTAATATCAATTCAAAAAATCAATGATTCTAAAACTGTTTTCTTTTTCTGGAGTAGTGAGTCTGTAAAGCATTACAAAGAAATTCATGTACGCATTGCAGAATTAAAAAGTAAATACCCAGAGTACGCCTTTGTTGGTATTAACACTGGCAAAGACTTCTCTGCCTGGCATCAAACAGTTATCAGCTCTGGATACAATCAAAAAAATGAATACCAACTAAAAAATAGTACCGCTGCAAAAAATGCACTATTTATTAATTCTGCAAACAAAGCCATGATTGTAGACAAAGGAGGTATTATCCTTGAAGGAAACTCAAATCTGTTTAATCAGAACTTTGAATCTTTATTACTAGGATATCTTAACAAGAAATAACAGCTTTAATTCCCTTTATTGTAATCTTCTAAAAACTTTGCAAGACCAATGTCTGTCAAAGGATGTTTAAGCAGTCCCTCAATACAAGATAAAGGCCCCGTCATTACATCTGCCCCAATTTTTGCACAATCCAACACGTGCATGGTATGTCTTACAGAGGCAGCAAGAATCTGAGTTTCAAACCCATAATTATCATAAATAAGTCTAATTTCTGCTATAAGATTAAGACCATCTGTAGATATATCATCAAGTCTTCCAATAAAGGGAGATACGTAGGTTGCACCTGCTTTTGCAGCAAGTAATGCTTGGCCAGATGAGAAGACCAAAGTACAATTGGTTCTAATACCTCTGTCACTAAAGTATTTAATAGCCTTAATTCCATCTTTAATCATTGGAACTTTAACTACAATTTGCTCATGGAGTTTTGCTAAAGCCTCTCCTTCTTTAATCATTGCGTGGTATTCTGTAGCAATTACCTCAGCAGAGACATCTCCATCAACTAAAGAACATATATCTATATAGTGCTGTAAAATAGTATCTTGACCTGTAATACCCTCTTTAGCCATTAGTGAAGGGTTTGTAGTAACTCCATCCAAAACACCAAGGCTTTGAGCTTCTTTAATCTGTTCTAGATTGGCAGTATCGATAAAAAATTTCATAAAATATAATTTAAATTTAAAGTAAAAACACACAACATAACTAAGGCGTTTGCTATTATAAATATAAAGAAATTAAGACAGGATGTAAAAAAACCGAAGCAATACTTATTACCTCGGTTTTTAATAAAAGTATAGATTTGATAAACTACCTAACTAACTTTTTATATTTAATACGTTTAGGCATTAAATCACCCCCCAAACGTTTTTTCTTACTCTCTTCATATTCACTAAAACCACCCTCAAAGAAATAGACTTGACTATCTCCTTCAAAGGCTAGTATGTGGGTGCAAATTCTATCTAAAAACCAACGGTCGTGACTAATAACTACAGCGCAACCAGCAAAGTTTTCAAGACCTTCTTCTAAGGCCCTTAGGGTATTTACATCCAAATCATTGGTAGGTTCATCAAGTAAGAGCACATTACCTTCTTCTTTCAAGGTCATGGCCAGGTGTAATCTGTTTCGCTCCCCTCCAGAGAGAAGTGACACCTTTTTGTTTTGCTCACTTCCTGTAAAATTAAATCTACTTAGGTAGGCTCTAGAATTTACTTCCTTGCCACCCATAAGCACCAGTTCTTGCTCATCACTAAAATTTTGCCAGATAGATTTATCTTGATCTATGTTAGAATGTGCTTGATCTACATAAGAAACCTTTGCCGTTTCACCAATAGTAAAAGACCCTTTATCTGGAGTCTCTTCTCCCATTATCATTCTAAAAATAGTTGTTTTACCAGCTCCGTTTGGTCCAATAACTCCAACAATTCCTGCCTGAGGTAAATTAAAGTTTAAATCTTCGTACAATAACTTATCGCCATAGGCCTTACTAACTCCGCTAGCCTCAATAACATTGGTTCCAAGTCTGGGGCCGTTTGGTATATATATTTCAAGTTTTTCGTCAAGTTGTTTTTGATCTTGACTCATTAACTTGTCATAATTATTTAGACGCGCTTTTTGTTTTGTCTGTCTTCCTTTGGCACCTTGACGTACCCACTC